>Ga0082335_1000453_pt1 | contig 104146 bp, 95 predicted proteins | sample Subgrocontami58m_FD_72375 | JGI IMG/M metagenome (GOLD analysis project Ga0082335, IMG submission 72375) | Subsurface groundwater microbial communities from S. Glens Falls, New York, USA - GMW37 contaminated, 5.8 m (SPADES assembly) (version 2) ... | reverse complement strand
GCCCATGATGCCGTACGCAGCTCCGAGGACAAGGGGGGAGACCAATCTACGTCACGGGACTTGCTCCCTAGGGGCACGGCGGTCCTCCCACCAAGTCTCCTTTACTATACAAGGGGCACGATATATCGTGCCCCTATGATGTGGGCAACCGAACCCGGGCGTCCCGATGAGTCGGGACGCCCCCACACAACGTTTCCCCACAGGCGCTGGGAGAACCGAAAGACCCTGGTCCGGCCTTGCGTGCCGTTGACAGGCCCAGGACGACTCCATAAACTTTTGATGTAAATGAACCAATTACTTCTTCCTGACCTCTTCTGCGTCTGTATCCAGGCGTAGCCCCACCAATTGGGCAAACCTCTTGCTTTCCCCCATCGTTAGTCTTGCCGATTCATCACTCAAGCCGTCGTAAGCGGCCCACCCAGCAAGGAGGTTTCCATGGCTGAGTACGCAAATCCCAACGCCCTCGTAAGTGTTGACTGGGTTGCCCAGCACGCCAAGGACGCCAACGTGCGCCTGGTAGAGGTAGATGTTGATACTTCTGCCTACGAGCAGGGCCATATTGAGGGCGCATTGGGCTGGAACTGGCAGAGCCAGTTGCAGCAACGCACGGTGCGCGACCTCATCTCCAAGAGCGAGATGGAGCAATTGCTTGGCAAGGCCGGCATTGACAACAACACAACCGTGATTCTCTACGGCGACAACAACAATTGGTTTGCTGCTTGGGCCTACTGGCAGCTCAACTACTACGGCCACGACAACGTGAAGCTGATGAACGGAGGCCGGGTCAAGTGGCTGGCAGACAAGCGTCCACTGGCGACCGCTGTGCCCAGCTATCCCGCCAAGACGTACCACGCCAAGGAACCCAACCAGAGCATTCGCGCCTACCGGGATCAGGTCCTGGCGGGCCTCAAGACAAAGAACATCGCCCTGGTGGACGTGCGCTCCCCCGGCGAGTACAGGGGGGAACTGCTGTCGCCGCCCAACCTGCCGCAGGAAGGGGCCCAGCGCGGCGGGCACATCCCCGGCGCGGCCAGCATCCCCTGGGCGCAGACGGTGAAGGAGGACGGCACATTCAAGACCGCGGACGAACTGAAGGCGCTCTACGGCGGCAAGGGCATTGACGGCGGTAGGGAGACCATCGCGTACTGCCGCATCGGAGAGCGCTCCTCCCATACCTGGTTCGTGCTCAAAGAGCTTTTGGGGTACAAGAACGTGAAGAACTACGATGGCTCCTGGACCGAGTGGGGAAGCATCGTGGGCGCTCCCATAGAGAAGCCATAGCAACTGCGACACACTGCTGAAACAAGCGCCTGCGTTGGTACACAGAGCGGGCGTTTCTTCGCCCAGCCTGCTATACTGCCTCCGCAAACATTTCACCTGTGGAGGCCATTATGATCTACGAACTGCGTATCTACGACGCCATGCCCGGCAAGCTCCCTGCCCTGAACGAGCGTTTTGCCACTATCACCCTCGGCTACTTCAAGAAGTACGACATCAGGGTGGTCGGCTTCTGGACCGACCTCATCGGCATCAGCGCCCGGCTGACCTACATGCTGGCTTATGATGACCTGGCGCACCGGGAGCGCGCCTGGAACGCCTTTGGCGCGGACCAGGAACGATTGAAGGCCTTTGCTGAGACGGAGAAGGCCGGCCCGCTGGTTGCCCGCGTCACCAACACCATCATGCGCCCTACCGACTATTCGCCCATGAAGTAGGCGCGCCGTATGGCAGACGAGGTTTCCATAGCTGTCCTTGGGGCGCTGAACTACGATCTCGTCGCCGTTGCGCCCCGTTTCCCAGAGCCTGGGGAGTCGGTGATTGGTGCGAGGTTTTACACGTCTCCAGGCGGCAAGGGCGGAAACCAGGCTGTGGCGGCGGCTCGCTTGGGCGCGCGCACCCGCATGTTCGGCAGGGTGGGCGACGACTCCTTTGGCAGAGAGCTGCTGGGCAGTATTACCGGCTATGGCGTGGATACTGCCGGCGTGGCTGTCCACAGTGGTATGAGTTCGGGTATCGCCCATATCACTGTGGACAGCGCCGGTCAGAATAAGATCGTCATTATTAGCGGGGCCAACGGCCAGTGCGGCGAGCCGGAGCTTGACCGCCTTGCCGCGGCGTTGCCCGGTTGTCATGCCCTGCTCCTCCAGATGGAGCTTCCGCTGCCCCTGTCCTTGAGGGCAGCCGAGATGGCCCATCGTTTTGGCGTACCCGTCGTCTTTGACCCTGCGCCTGCGGGTGCGTTGCCTGCCGCCGCTTATCCGCTGCTGGACTATATTATCCCCAACGAGACGGAGGCCGCGGCACTGGTGGGCTTCCCAGTGCGTGGGCCAGAGGATGGGCTGCGGGCGGCGCGAGAGCTGCGCAGGCGCGGCGCAAAGGTAGGCATGGTGAAGCTGGGCGCGTTGGGCGCATGTTACTCCGCTGAAAACGAGGAAAGCTATCTGTCGGCCTTTCACGTACAGGTGGTAGATACCGTAGGTGCAGGGGATGCCTTCAACGGGGCCTTTGCGGTGGCGAGGGCCGAAGGCAAGGGCGTGCGGGAAGCGGTGGTGTGGGCGATGGCGGCAGGCGCTATTGCCGTAACCAAGCCGGGCGCGCAGCCGTCCATGCCCACGCGCGAGGAAGTGGAAGCCCTTATACGAACCCAGGCAAGGGGCTAAAGGTTGACTCTTCTCGGCCTGCTCGTCCTAAAGAAACCTTATAAAGAGACCAGGTAATCCTTCAGTAGGGCAAGGGCCGCCCGCGCCGCCGCCTCCCGGTTGGCGGTCCGTTCTTCCGAAGGGAAACGATACTCCCTACACCGCTGGTATCCATCGCGGCAGGATACGGCGATGTAGAACAGTCCCACCGGACGCTGGGGCGTCCCTCCGCCGGGGCCTGCTACGCCCGTAGTGGACACGCCAATGTCCGTCCCGCAGAGGTCGCGCACCCGCAGGGCCATCTCTGTGGCGGTCGTCTCATGCACGGAGCCATGCGCTGCTAGCGTGGCCTCGCTGACGCCCAGCATGTTCCGCTTCAGGGAGCGGGCGTAGGGCAGCACACCTCCTGTGAAATAGGCGGAGCTGCCCGGTATGCTGGTAAGCAGGTAGGCCAACAACCCTTCGGTACCCGCCTCAGCAACGGCGATGGTCAACCGCCTGGCTTTCAACAGTGACGCGACTTCCTCTTCCAGTTCCACGCCATGGCCTCTTACGTTGAATGCGTTAGTAATCGCCGTCTCTCCAATTTGCTGCCCCTTCGTTTCGCTCAGGGTTCAGACTTCTTTCACGTACTGTAGAAAAGGGAAAGGCAGCCCGACGAAGAACAGGGAGTACGCAGCTTACGGCCTGCCACCGCGCTGCTCTGATAAGGGCGGCGGCCCCCCGGGACGCAGCACCGGTTCGCCGACGAAGGTAACCTCCACACAGGGCATTCCGTCCAGGATGCGGCGCGCCAGGTAGAAGGGACCCCACCAGGGCAGGTGCAGAGCGCGGTTGCAGCGAATGGAACGCAGGAAGAGCATAAACCGCCAGCGGGGATAGCCGGGCCGGTTGGCCCAGTGCTCAATGAAGGCAAACAGGTGGGGCAGCCGTTCCTTGCGGTCCCGCAGCACGCGGGCGCGGCCAGGGATGTCATACCAGCGGTCGCCCTCAACCGTGTGCAGCGTCACCTCCGGATGGGCGGCCATGTTAGCCACCCAGTCCCGTTTGCCCGGATAGCCGGAGATAACGACACGGTCGCTGCCGTTCCACACGTAGGTGGTTTCTACGGTGCGCGGCAAACCGCTGCGCCGCCGCTTCATCGTCGTGCGGATATAGAAGCTGTCCTGCAGGATGGGGCGCAGTTCTGGAGGTAGGTTGGGCATAGGGATGCCTTATTTCAACATTGTCTGAAAGCGGCGGTCGCTGCGGTACGGGCCGACGACGGCCAGCATGAGCTTATCGGTAGGCAGATAGGTCTTGGCGGCGTCCACTGCGTCCTCGGCGGTAATCGCATCCACCCGCTCTACCACCTCGTCCACGGTGCGTACCTCTCCGTACAGCATTTGCTGAGAGCCGGCCCAGGCTGCCACGGCTCGGGTGTCCTCCATGCGCAGCAGCAGGCGGCCCTTTGCAAACTCCTTGGCCTTGGACAACTCTTCTTCCGGGACGCCGCTCTTGATGCGCTCCAACTCCTCCATCGCGGTGTCCAGGGCCTCGCCTGCCTTCTTGGGGTCTACGCCGCAGTACACCACGATGGAGCCGGTGTCGCGGAAGTGGGAGACACTGCTGTGGACCTCGTACACGAGGCCACGCTTCTCACGCATCTCCACAAACAGGCGGCTGCTCATGCCGTCGCCCAGCACGCCGTTCATCATGTCCAGGGCGTAGCGGTCAGGATGGCGCGTGGCGAGGCCGGGCAAGCAGAGGCAAAGGTGCGCCTGCTCCGTCTTGCGGTTCTCCAGGCGGACGCGGGGCTGCGAGGCGTCGCCGTGGGCTGCCGGGCTGCACTTCGGCGTGCCGCCCGTGGGCATGTCCTGGGCCAGTGTCGCCACCGCCTCTACCACTTCGCCGTGAGGGATGTTGCCCGCAACGCTTACCACCATGTTGGAAGCGACGTAGTGCTTCTGGTACCAGTCCACGATCATGGCGTGGGTGATGCCGTCCACTGTCTCCCTGCTGCCGCCAACGTCGCGGCCCATAGGCTGGCTGGGCCACAGCATCTCGTCGGACAGCAGGTCTACCCGGTAGCTGGGGTAGTCGTTGGTCATGTTCAGCTCTTCCTGGATGACGCCGCGCTCCTTCTCCACGTCCTCGGCGCTGATGACCGGGTTGCGAAGGATGTCCATGAGCACGTCCAACGCCTTGTCAAAGTGCGGGGAAGCAACTTTGCACCAAAAGTTGGTGGTCTCCCGGTCGGTGCCGGCGTTCATCATGCCGCCCACCTGCTCAATAGCGCCGGAGATGTCCGCGCCCGTGGGTCGGCGATGGGTCCCTTTGAACAGCATGTGCTCAAGGAAGTGGGAGACGCCCGCTTCCTGGTCGTTCTCATAGCGCGAGCCGATGCCTGCGACGATGTCAATGGACACCGAGCGGGTATGGGGCATTTCATTGGAGATGATCCGTAGTCCATTGCTCAGGACGGTCTGCTGATACATGCCTGCTTTACCTTTGAAAGGAGATACTGTCCATTTTAGGCGTTTCGGTCGGGGCCAGTCAAACAAACGTTGCAGGGCAAGTTCCGTTTGCTTCTTGGTGGTGTTGATGTGCCCTGGCACTAAAGTGCCAGGTTTATCTTGGATTACCCCCCGACTTTAGTTGGGGGATTAAATAACACGCTAAAGCAAACAGAACCTTGCAGAGCAAAACCCTGTGCAATTGCTCTGGACTTGGCTAGACTATCAGCACTGTGGAAGCAAGGCGCGTTTTGCCAAAGGGAAGGGAAGGGGTTCTGTTTGTTTGGCTGGGGTAGTCTTTTGTTCTGGCACTAAAGTGCCAGGTTTATCTTGGATTACCCCCGACTTTAGTTGGGGGCACTGAATAACATGCCAAAGCAAACAGAACCGGTAAGGGTGATACCTATCCCCCCGCTTTTCAGAGGGAGCAACATGACGAACGCCCCAGCCATTGCCTTAGACGGTCCTGCCGCCTCAGGTAAGTCCGTGGTGGGGCGGGCACTTGCCCGCAAGCTGGGGTATCGTTTCCTGGACACTGGCCTCATGTACCGCGCCATTACGTGGGCTGCGTTGCAAGCTCACGTGGATATCAAGGACGGGGCAAAACTCCAGCGTTTTGCCCAGGAGCAGCCGGTGGAGGTTGTGTTCAACGGAGACGGCCCGGCGAGCCTGCGCGTCGGCAACCAGGACGTCACGGCCCACTTGCGCGAGGATGCTGTGGTGCAGGCGGTGTCCCAGGTGTCCCAGGCCGCGGGTCTTCGGGATGTCCTGGTAGCCAGCCAGCGGGGTCTAGCGCAAGAGGGCGGCATCGTCATGGCGGGACGGGACATCGGGACAGTTGTCCTGCCGGATGCTCCCGTCAAAATCTTTCTGACCGCCTCGGCCCAAGAGCGCGCGCGCCGCCGTCATGCGGAGATGGCCGCAGCGGGCGACCCTGCAACCTATGAGGCGGTGCTAGCCGACCTTCAACGCAGGGATACCCTGGACGGGGAGCGCAAGGTGTCACCCATGCGTCCTGCCCAGGACGCCCAGGTGGTAGTGACCGACGGTATGGACGTAGAGGGCGTCGCGCGCTTCCTGCTGGCCCTGGTCAGGAGGCGACTGCAAGTCACGGCTTCCGTTGAAGCGACGGACCAGTGAGAGATGGGAACAGCACGGGGAAGCAGCGTTTGGGGTTCTGTTTGTTTGGCTGGGGTAGTCTTTTGTCCTGGCACTAAAGTGCCAGGTTTAGCTTGGGTTAACCCCCGACTTTAGTCGGGGGGACTGAATAACCTTCAAACGGTGGAAACCATCGTGACAACTAAGGACAAAAGAAAGAACGCTTAGAGTTCACTCCAAGCGTTCTTCCGAAATGCTCTGTTGTACAACCGGCGTTCCGCCTCTTGACTCGCTCTTGGGGTGAGCACCCCTAGCGGGCTGCCTGAGTACCATTCTCAGGACTTGACCCCGTTCCGCGCGTTCAAGCGTTGACGTGTACGCGAGTTACGATTAGGAGCGCCGGAATGGTAGCCGTTAGTGTATCCCCCATTCGCTCCTCCTTACTTTTGAGACCGTCCGAGCCGAGCCTAACCGACCAACCCCATCGCCTTGCGGAACCCTGACCTGCTCGGCTTGCCTGTGCCTGACCCCAGGCTTGGCGGGGAGAATCCCCAGTCCGCTTGGCGGGCCTCCTCAACCCCTCCTCCCCTCTCCATTCATAGTATACCACATTGCCGCCGAGGCGGAGCGCCAGGGGCTTTCGGTGTTTCGGTTGTCCAGCCCGGACGTGGGCACGATGTATCGTGCCTCTACACAGGCACGCACGAAGGCGGCGCCGGATACGGGTGGGGACGAGGGTAGGGGGCAGGAATGGGAACGGGGGCAGGGAACATGGGCGCGGTTCCCGCGCCCCTACACAATTTTTATCGCCCACACGCAACGGAACCGTCCCGACGGCAAACTCTCTACGGTAGCGCCACAGCTACGGAAGAACTCTGCAGCGTCGGCGTCACACTCGGCGGAAAGGCGCGCCAGGCGGTGACGCCGCAAGGCTTGTCCCACCAGAGCGCGGCCTATCCCCTGCCGGCGGTATTGCGGCAAGACCACAAGATGACGGATGACGCCTTCTTTCACGCTGGTGAGATGGAGACCTATGCAGGCAACGACGTCCGAGCCGACCCTGTAGCCAAGCAAATCGTACTCCGGCAGGAAGCGGTACATTTGCATGACCTCTTCAAGCCGGGTGAGAGACGGCGCGCCCAACGCGAGGGCCAGCAGGGCTTGAGCGTCTTCGGAGTCCAATTCTGGGCGCAGGTTGACGACGCGCCCCGTAGGGACCGTTGCTCGCCGGGGAGCTGGTGTTGAGGAAGAACGTGCAACCACTAGGCTCCTCGTGTTGCGAGACAGGGCTATTCCCGTCCCTTGTAATAGAAAGGCGGGTCTAGCTCCGGCGGCATCTCTACCTCCACCACAGCGGGGCGGTCTGACTTCAGGGCTGCACGGATGGCGTCGGGCGCATCTTCCAGACGGGAGGCTTTGATGCCCACCGCGCCGAAGCTCTCAGCCAGTTTCACGAAATCCGGCGTGACCAGAGGCGTCCCAATGATGCGGCCCCCGAAGCGCGTTTGCTGATCACGATGGGAGGCCCCGTACCGGTGGTTGTTGAAGACGACTGCTACGGCGTTGATGCCTTCCTGGACTGCGGTTGCGATCTCGCTCAGGGCGTACATGAATCCGCCGTCGCCGCACAGTGCCACTACTGCTTTATCCGGGTTGCCTACTTTGACGCCCAAGGCCGTGGGATAGGCGTAGCCAAGAGTGCCCATGTACGAACAGGTAAGGTAGGTGCGGGGAAGAAAGACTTCAAAGGCGAGGGCGCTCCACATTCCAAGAAAGGTCACGTCTGGGACCACAAAGCCATCTGGGGGAATGGCCTGGCGTATTCCTTGCAGGGCCGCTACCTGACGTGGGGCTTTTGCCTTCATGCGCGCCCAGAAGCCTGCTTTGACGGCGGCAAGCTCACCCTCTTGCCACTGGCTGGCTATGGCGCGGCCCCGCAGGGCAGCTAGAAGCTGGCGGAGGCCGGCTTTGGCGTCCGCTTCCAAGGCGACTGCGGCGGGGAATCGCTTTTCGGTCTCCTGTGGGTCCAGATTCAGGTTGATGAGCTTTTGGTCGGGCCTTGGTTGGGCTTCGGCCTCCGGGCGATACGTGCCCAGGCGGGAACCGACGACGAGCAGGACATCGGACTGGGGGGCTACGTCACCGCCAGGGCCCCAGTTATAGGCGGAGCCGCCCATTGCCAGGGGGTGTTGCTCGGACATAGCTCCCTTCCCCTCTTGCGTCATGACCACAGGGGCGTGCAGCAGCTCTGCAAGCGCGGTTAGCTCAGGGGAAGCGCCGGACAGGACAACGCCGCCGCCGGCCCAGATGACCGGCCGTTTGGCCGAGGCCAGCACATCGGCGGCAGCGCGCACGCCGGCGATGGCAGCTTCTTTGCGCGGATAGACCTCCGGCTCCACGAGGTCTATGTCGGCAGAGGCGGCGAGCACGTCGGGTGGAATCTCCAACTCCACGGGGCGGGGGCGTCCAGTATGAAGCTGGCGGATGGCGGCATGGATAGCCTCCGGGATGCGTTGAGGCTGGTTGACCTGGTCGCTCCACTTGAGCACGGGTTTGAGGATGTCCGGCTGAGCGACGATCTCGTGGAGCGCGCCGAAGTCCTTGCCGATGGCCGGACTTTCAATCTGTCCGGCGATGAGAAGTACCTGGGAGGAGGATGCGTAGGCGGTGGCGACGGCGGCGCCGGTGTTGTAAACGCCTGGGCCTGGGACCACCAGGGCCACGCCGATTTTGCCCGTGGAGCGTGCGTATCCGTCGGCCATGTAGACGGTGGTCTGCTCGTGGCGAGGGGTGACCACGCGAATGCCGGGCGTGTCGTAGAAGGCGTCGTAGACGTGCATGATCTGCACGCCGGGCAGTCCAAATACGACTTCTACCCCTTCCGCACGCAAGGCTTTCACCACAGCATGTCCGCCGGTCATCTTCGGCACAGCAAGCTCCTGTCTATCCCGGTCTGCCTTCTTCGGTCGTCCGGGCAACGGTTTGCCCATGATAGCACCTGGGTGGTAGGAGGGGCTACGGCATGGCTTGTAACACTTTTGTAACAAGTAGGCAACAGATTGGCAACGGCCCCTCTTCACAATAGGTAGGTACGTACTGCTGGTGCAACGAAACTGACTGCCTATGGCGGGACAAGCCCTTGACCGTGGGGCACGTTTCGTTGAAACTGGTAAGGTTTTGTACTGAGCAATGCGGCATTACAGGGAAAGGAGCCTTTACCTATGGCAGGCAGAAATCTCACCCCGGCCCAGGCGCTTCAACTTGCCCGGGACCGTGGGATCCAAATCATTGACCTGAAGTTCATTGACATCCCCGGCACGATGCAGCACGTGGCCATTCCTGTGGGCGAGTTCAACATGGAGCTCTTTGAGAAGGGCACAGGCTTTGACGGCTCCAGCATCCGCGGGTTCCAGGCGATCCAGGAGAGCGACATGCTCTTGGTCCCGGATTCCACGACGGCGGTGGTTGACCCCTTCTTCAGCATCCCTACCATGAGCATCATCTGCGACGTGCGCGATCCCATGACGGGGGGGTCTTATCCTCGTGACCCCCGCTACGTGGGACGAAAGGCAGAGAATTTCCTGAAGTCTACGGGCATCGGCGACACCAGCTTTTGGGGGCCGGAGCTGGAGTTCTTCATCTTTGACTCCGCCAGCTTTGATCAGGGACCGAACCGCGCCTCCTATCACCTTGATTCCGAGGAGGGCGCTTGGAACTCCGGGAATGCCCGCTCCCTCACGGGTGGCCCCAACTTGGCGAACAAGATACGCTATAAGGAAGGCTACTTCCCCGCACCCCCCATTGATACCCAGGGGGACATCCGGTCAGAAGCCGTGCTGCGGATGCAGGACTTTGGCCTGACCATTGAGAAGCATCACCACGAGGTGGCCACGGCGGGCCAGGGCGAGATTGACATGCGCTTTGACTCACTCATCAAGACCGCCGACAACGTGATGATGTTCAAGTACTCGTTGAAGAACGTTGCGTTCAAGCACGGCAAAGTGGCGACCTTTATGCCCAAGCCTCTCTTTGGCGACAACGGCACGGGTATGCACACCCACCAGAGCATCTGGAAGAACGGCCAACCCATCTTCTACGGCCAGGGCTACGCCAATATGAGCGACACGATGAAGTACTACATCGGCGGCCTGCTCAAGCACGCTCCGGCCCTCTTGGGCCTGTGCGCGCCTACGACGAACTCTTACCGCCGCCTGGTCCCGGGCTATGAGGCGCCGGTGAACCTGGCCTATTCCGCCCGCAACCGCAGCGCCTGCGCCCGCATCCCCATGTACTTTGACAGCCCTGCTGCCAAGCGCGTGGAGTTCCGCTGCCCGGACCCGGCCTGCAATCCCTACCTGGCCTTCTCCGCCATGCTGATGGCCGGCATTGACGGCATCATGAACCGCATTGACCCAGGCGATCCGCTGGATGTGAACATCTACGAGATGTCTGCAGAAGAGGCGCGGAAGGTGAAGCAGGTGCCGGGCAGCCTGGCTGAGTCGCTGGACGCCCTGGAAAAGGACCACGACTTCATGCTGCGTGGCGATGTCTTCACCAAGGACCTCATTGACACATGGCTGGAGTACAAGCGCCATGAGATGGACCAGGTGCGCTTGCGCCCGCATCCCTACGAGTTCTTCCTGTACTTTGACGTGTAGCCCCATCCCTGGAAGAACAGAAGTAAACACGCTGGCCCCGATAGCTATCGGGGCCAGCGTGTTTACTTCTGTTGGGGATGTTGCGGGCAGGCCGGCCAGGGTCTGGGACAAGGGCAGGGAGCCCCTTCCCCTACGATGTGTTTGCCGAAGACGTGGTAGGGGCGCGGTTTTCGCGCCCGTTGCTGGTGTGCCCTGGGCCTGCTTTTGCCAGTGCATTGCCCTCTGGCTGGCTTTGACTAGGACGCTATCTCCCGCTAGCATACGTTCCACACTTACCAAGGAGCTTACCCGTGCCGTTCTTTGACCCTGCCACGATCCAACCACGTACCCTGGCCCCCGGCGTGCGCCTGCGTGTGACCTGGGGGGAGCGCATCATGACCAACCTTGTGGAGCTTGACCCTGAGGCAAGGGTCGCTCCGCATACGCATCCCCACGAGCAGATGGGCGTGGTGCTGGAAGGCTCGGTGACCATGCGCATCGGCGCGGAGACGAAGACGCTGTCGCCCGGCGACGTGTACCTTGCGCCCTCCAACGTGGAGCACGAGGTGATCAACGGCGATGCCTCTGCACGGCTCGTGGACATCTTCAGCCCGCCGAGAGAGGACTACAAGTAGGGAAGTATCCTGCAGCCGGCCCCCGAAGCATGGCTCGTCTGCCACCGTGCGCGCCTGTGAACCCGCCGATGCGGCCAGCGCCATACACTGCGATACGCATGGGAGACCACCTTTTGTGGTTGGGTTATGTGGTTTGATTGGCGTAGGGGCGTCCCGACACATCGGGACGCCCCTACGAATGCAGGCGATGCCTACACCTCTTTCCAGCCGATGGCGGCGCACAACGACCTGGCGAAGAAGGCATCCGGATGCTCGCCCCAGGCGCGTAGTTCTTCGCGCATCTGCGTCAGGGTCGCCTCGTCAATCCATCCCTGTTCCAGGGCCACGCGATAGTAGGGTTGCTGCTCTGTGAACCGTATCTCCAAGTCGGCGTATGCTCTCGTATCCTCTGGAGTGCCTAAGTACTCATAGAAAGCCAGTCCCACGCACCGAACGAATCCGGCCTCCCTCAGAATAGCCCGGGCATCCCGGCTGAAGCCGCTGGTCCGCCCATAGTGCTGCACCACCTTCCAGTAGATGTCGTGGACCTTCTGGATCGCTTCGCAGGGAGGCCAGACGAGCAGCCCTGCAAAGTCTGCGTCGCGTATGCCGATGAGACCTCCAGGTTTGAGAACGCGCCGCATCTCGCGGAGAGCGCGTAGCGGCTCGCTGAGGTGACCCCTGAGCGCGCCTGCGTACACGGCACTGAAGCTGCTGTCCTCAAAGGGGAGGGCGTACACGTCTGCTATCTGGAACTTGACGTTTCGCAGGTTGCCCTGGGCGCGGTTCTTCTCCGCCACCGCCAGGATGCTGGGGTCAATGTCTATGCCCACAACCTGTCCGGGCGCAACAGCTTTTGCGAGCTCAAGGGTGACGTTCCCAGGGCCGCAGCCGCAGTCCAAAAGCCGCATACCAGGTTTGAGGTGCGGCAACAGGAATGCTGTCTGCGCGCTTGCGGCGCGGGCGTCTTGCTGGGCCGCCGCCCGCCCGCCCACTAATTGTTGCCGTGCGTTCGGTGTGGTCATGCTTCCTCCTCCTGGCCTGCTGCCCATGAAACCGCAGGGGCGACCTGCCGGGTCGCCCCTGCGGGGGAATCCCTATACGTCTTGTGGCGCTAACATGCTCTCCTTGGGCACACCCATGTGGGCGTGGGCGTCCTCGGAGGATGTAGGCGCGCCGGCGCTGGGCCGCCCGATGAGCATCTCCCACTTGCCGCACTTGGTGCCCATGGCCGCAACGATGCTCCCCTTGCGGTGGATCAGCGAGACCTCGCACTCGTTTGCGCAGTCCTTGCAGGAGAGGGTGCTGGTGGACATATCCATGTCGGCCAGGTTCAGGCCGTTGCCGCCCCTGGCCTCCCGCGACATGGCCACCAGCGCCGCGCCGATGGCCCCGGACACCTTGGCATGCGGGTGCACAATAACGTCGCTCTTCAGTATCTCGGAGAAGGCATCGGCCACGCCGCCGTTGAGGGCCACGCCGCCGGTGAACATCACGGGCGACTGCGGCTCGCGGGCGCGGCACACGTTGTTGATGAAGTTCTGGGCCAGGGCGCGGCACATGCCCTTGATGATGGAGTCAATGGGGTAGCCGAGCTGCTGTTTGGACACGATGTCCGACTCCGCGAAGACGCCGCAGCGCCCGGTGATGGTGACGTGGCTGGAGCAGGAGCGGCACCGGCTGCCGAACTCCTCCACCGGTACCTTGAACTCCCTCGCCGCTGAGGACAGGAACGCCCCCGTGCCTGCGGAGCAGATGGAGTTCATGTTGAACCACGTGGGGATGCCCGACTCATCCAGGCTGATGAACTTGCTGTCCTGCCCGCCGATCTCTACGATGGACCGGGCGCCGGAGCCGACTTTGAGCGCGGCAACCGTCTGGCAGGTGATCTCGTCCACGGCCAGCGGCGAGCTGAGCAACGCCTGGGCAAGCCGCCGGCCCGATCCGGTGGTGGCCATGCCTTCTATCTTCACGTCAGGGTGGCGGGCCCGCAGCGCCGTCATCACGCGCTTCAGCGCCTCCATTGGCGCGCGGGCGGTGAACTGGTACTCGCTGTCAATGACCTCCAGCGTCTCGCCGTCCAGCAGCGCCGCCTTGGTGGAGGTGCTGCCCACATCCACGCCAAGCCAGACGCCAGGGCGACGGGCGTCAAGCACGGAGCCTGTGCCCTCCTTGCGGAAGCGGAGCATGTTCACCATGGCTTCGGCGCGGGTAATCAGGTTCTGCTCGCCGAACTGCTGGTCAAAGACCAGGTGGTTGATGGGAATGCCGTAGTCGCGCGATACGTCGTCCATCAGGGCAGAGACGGTGGCCTCCGGCATGCAGGGGAAGGGAAGGATGTGGATGACGCCGTCAAAGCCGGCAAGGGCGTAGTAGATGGCCCACGTGATGCTCTCCCTGCCGTGGCCGCCCACGGTGTAGCCGGGGAGATACTTGTCGGTCGCCACCTCCGCTTGCTTCCACAGGGCATAGTCAACGTCGGGCCGCTTCAGGCCCTTCACGGCCCAGTCCCAGACCTCCGGCCACATGCCCAAGTACGCCAAGGCGGTGGCCCACCCCCTGCGTCCCTGTCCGTTCAGCAGGTTCTTGAACACGAACTGGGACAGGGGCAGTGCGTTGTGGACGTAGGCCCCCTGTTCCTCCAGGCGCTTGAACAGGTCAAGGTTTGCCGCAGGCTCCAGGACGGTGTAGATCTCCCCGCAAATCCCCACTTTGGGCGCGCCTGGCTTGGGCGTGGCCTGGCGCATCATCTGCCTGTGGTCAAACTCCCATAGCTTCCGGAGCGTCCCCCGGACAACAGCCCTGATCTGCTTCTTGTCCAGCCCCAGGTCTTCCAGGCCTTCCTTCAGACTGTCGACGCGCAAGGTGATGATCTTGGTCTTTTGGCCTAGCCGGTCAAGCACCCGTTTGTGAAGGATATGGTAAGTCTTCAGGCGGCAGTCGCCACAGGAGTCCCATTCCAGGACGGCATCCACGCCGCTGTCGGATAGCTCAAGGATATTGCCGAGGGTGATTTTGGCGGGCAGGCACATGTTTTCGTCCATGAGCTGCCAGCCCCGCAGGACAGTCTTCTTTGTGGTAAGGGGCGCAGGCTCAATGGTGATGTGCCCGCCTCCAACCTCTTCCAGCATTCCACCCAGGACCTTCCTGGCGAGGTACGCGTATGGCCCCATGTGGGGAACGCCGATGCGAACGGGAGCTTTTTCCATGCCATGCCTCCTTGTGCAGGTAGCAGACACTGTCCTACCACGGCAACTGCGGCATCAGTCGTGCCCGCCTTACGCCATGTAAGGTGTGATTCTGTTGAATCACCCGGGGAAATACACCAATTGCGCCTCATTGAGTTGCCTTACTGTAGAGGAACGTCTTCCCGCAAGATAGGTGCATTTGTACCAATACGCTGGAGTGGTGTACCCCTTCCCCTTGGTATGTCCAGGCGAGGTGAGAGAAAGGCTCTCGCCGTCGCAGGTGGCCGTGGGACGCTTGCCATGCGGAGGTCGCTACTGTCTGCGCACCCGGTCTATGGCGGCCTTGAAGCCGGGGAGCGCGCCCTGGATGTCGCGGTCGGCGACGCAGTAGGAGAGGCGGAAGTAGCCGGGCAGGCCGAAGCCGCGACCAGGCACCACCAGGACATTAGAGTCGCGCAGCAGGTCGCCAAAGGCAAGCTCGTCCTCCAGAGGCGACTTAGGGAACATGTAGAAAGCGCCCTGGGGCTTGACTACGGAGTAGCCCATGCCGGTCAGTTCGCGGTAGAGGAAGTCGCGCTTGGTCTGGTACTCCATGACGTTCACGGTGACGCCTTGCAGAACACGCACCAGGTGCTGCATGAGGGCGGGGGCGTTGACGAAGCCCAGCACGCGGTTGGAGAAGGTGAAGCCGTCCATCAACTCGGCGCGTTCCGAATAGCCGGGGTGTACCGCCAGGTAGCCGATGCGCTCGCCGGGGAGGGCAAGGTCTTTGGAGTGAGACGTGGCGACGATGCTGCGCACGTGGTGCGGGAAGATATGGGGGTACTCCAGGCCGTCAAAGAGGAGCTTTCGGTAGGGTTCGTCGCTGACCAGGAATATCTCCGTGCCGAACTCCCGCTCCTTGCGCTGGATGATTCCGGCAAGCTGGGCCAGGACGCGGGCAGGGTAGAGCACGCCGGTCGGGTTGTTCGGCGAGTTGATGAGCACCATGCGGGTGCGCCGGTTGAGGGCGGCTTCAAAGGCCGCCATGTCGGGAAGGAAGTCATTGTCCGGCGGGACGACGCGGCAGGAACCGCCGTGGTTATCGGCGTAGAAGTTGTACTCCACGAAGTAGGGGGCGAAGATGACGACTTCGTCGCCGGGGTCAAGGAGGGTTTTCATGGCGACGTTGATGGCGCCGCCCGCGCCGCAGGTCATGATAACCTCGCCGGCGGTGAAGTCCAGGCCTGTCTCCTCACGGAGCTGGGCGGCGACGGCGGCGCGGGTCTCGGCGTAGCCGGCGTTGGGCATGTAGCGGTGCATGCCAGGGGTGGGGTGCTCGGCGATGCGGAGCAGCTCCGCGAAGAACTGGGGCGGCGGCTCCATGATTGGGTTGCCCAGGGAGAGGTCAAAGACCTTGTCGGCGCCGATCTTGGCGCGCAGAGTGTTGGCCTCCTCAAACATGCGGCGGATCCAGGAACCTTGCTCCATGTGGGCGCGTATCTTCTTGGCGACGGCCATGCGTTGTGCTGCCTTTGCGAGGATAGGAAGACTTTAGCGTGAGCGGCGAGCGGTGTCAAAGTGCGGGCAGGCGAGCATAGGGCATAAAGCATAGGGCATAGGGACGACGGACGAACGTGCATGGCTCAGTCCTTCCGCTCAGGAGATGGCGGCGTGGCCTCCTTGTTCTTTGGGGAGGATTGATTATGTTTGACTGAATTCTGGAGTTTGATGTTTTCCAATGCGGCCCTCAGCTTGGCGGCATGGGCCTTTTTGATTGAAGGGTCTGGGGAGAGCAGTTCAATCAAGCCGCGGCGCTCGTCCGTGCCAAGCTGGCCGGAGGCGATGTATTGCAAGATCTGGGCGGTGGGCACGGCGTTGGGGATGGACAGTGCCGGCTTGCCGCTGCGACGCCGGCCTTTACGGGCCATGACGAAGAGAAGCAGCTCTGCGAACTCCGGCATGGTGAGGAGGTTGAGCATGTACTCGCGAATGCGGGGCGAGTTGCGTCCGTTCTTCAGGGCGTTTAGATTGCCCTTGGGCGCGCCGGCGCCGGGGCGTTTCCCTCCGCGTGGCATGGGGGACCTCCTGTTTTGCCGCACCCTGAAGGGTGCGGCTTTGGACCTAACCCCTGGCCCCTTCCCTAAAGGGAAGGGGAAACGACTGGGCATCCCGACCTGTCGGGACGCCCCTACCAACCTGACCTTTCCTTCCCGTTTCCCGCAACGTCTTTGGTTTTGGCAGGATGTGGGCGAAGTGGCCTCGCAGACGTTTCTGTCGCGTCGGCTAGTGATACTGGTTTGCCGAGGACTGAGGCGCGGGCAGTCCCGATACATCGGGATGCCCCAACACGTCGTTTCGCTCATGGGCGCTGGGAGGGCCGAAAGACACTTGGGAGAGGAATTCCCTTTCAGTATGGCCGATGAGGGGGCGTTTGCAGGAGGAGGCGATGGCAGAGGGACGGACCTCTCTCCCTTGATCCCTCTCTCCGCTGCGGAGAGAGGGATAGCCGCGACCTCTTCCCACAATGTGGCCGAGGGGTTGTACGCATGCGGTACACGTAACACATGGCAAGAAAAAGTACGTGAAAAAACGGGAACTGACAAAAGACGCCGGGATATCGTTTCAAAATGTACAAGGCCCGGGAACCTTGGAACCTCAGCCAAAAGCACCTACCACTAAGGAGGACAACAATGAAGGGTAAGATCTTGATGGGAATAATTCTAAGCCTGGCAATCCTGGGCGCGACAGCCGGGGCTGCGCTGGCGCAATCAACGACGGATACGCCGGTGACGACGAACGGTACGCCGACGATTACGGCGACGGCCCAAACGGCCACCACAGACACCTCCGGGGCCAAGATGTCCCGGGAGGATGCATTTGTGCAGAAGCTGGCTATCATCCTGGGCATTGACAAGGCGAAGGTGAAGGATGCGGTGGACCAGGCGCGACGCGAGGTTGTCCGTGACGAGTTTGACGCGAGGGTGAAGGCGAAGCTGGACAAGCTGGTCGCTTCCGGGAAGCTTACGCAGGCCGAGGCGGACGAGATTTACGCTTGGGTGCAGGCGCGGCCCGCCTCTGCGGACAAGCTCTTCACCGGGGAGATCATGGGCCTGCACATCGGCAGGGGACATGGGGACGAGGGGTTGCACCTGGGTCTGGCCCTGAAGGAGAAGGGCCGACATCACGGCGATGACCACCGCGACAATGACCACCGCGGCAGTGACCACGACGACGATGACGACGACGATAACTAGGAGCGGCGGCACATAAACTACAACGCCCCGGGCTGGAACTGGCCCGGGGCGTTTTTTGTGTGGGGACGGGACCTAACCCCGGCCTCCTTCGGCAGGCTCAGGATAGGCTCTCTCCTGCGACGGGAAGGGGTGATTTGGGCCAGGCACAAGAGCGTAGGGACATGGCGCAACGCGCACACAGGAAACCCAAACAAGGGGCCGAATTCATCGGCCCCTTGTTTGGGTTTCCTGTGCTGTGGGGGGGGCTATTTGAGGGTCACAACGACGCTGTGGGTGGCGCCGTCGTCCTTTGCCCCTTTCCGCTTGCGTACATTGCCGCCAAGTTTTAGGATAGTCGTGCTTAATCCTCACCTCTGCAATCCGAGCTAGGAGTGTGCGATGACTACCCAGAGCCAGTTCGGCGCCAGGACGGCGCTCAAGACGCCCGAGGGCAACCTCTCGTACTATCGCCTTTCCCGTCTGGAGGAGCTTGGAGCCGCCAAGCTGGACCGTATGCCCTTCGCCATTCGCATCGTGTTGGAGTCCCTGCTGCGCAACATGGACGGCAGGCTCGTCACGGAAGACGACGTCCTTGCCGTTGCCAAATGGGACCCCAAAAACATGCCCAAGAAAGAGACGCCCTTCATGCCCTCCCGCGTCCTCATGCAGGACCTGACCGGTGTCCCCGCCATCGTTGACTTGGCCAGCATGAGATCCGCCATGCAGCGTCTGGGCGGCGACCCCAAGCGGGTCAACCCCCTCGTGCCCGTTGACCTGGTCATAGACCACTCCGTCCAGGTAGACAACTTCGGCACCACCAACGCCTTTGCCCTCAACGTAGCCAGAGAGTACGAACGCAACACCGAACGCTACGGACTGCTTCGCTGGGCCCAGCAGGCTTTCCAGAACACACGCATCGTCCCGCCCGGCACGGGCATCTGCCACCAGGTGAACCTGGAATACCTCTCCCCCGTCATCAGCATCCGCAAGAAGGGCCGCTACAACGTTGCCCTGCCCGATACGGTAGTGGGCATGGACTCCCACACCACCATGATTAATGGCCTGGGCGTCCTGGGTTGGGGCGTCGGCGGTATTGAGGCCGAGGCGGTCATGGTCGGCCAGCCGTACTACATGCTGATGCAGCCGGTCGTCGGCGTGAAGCTCACGGGCGCGCTACGAGACGGAGTCACCGCAACCGACCTAGTGCTCACCGTGACCCAACAGTTGCGCAAGCACGGCGTCGTCAACAAGTTCGTGGAGTTCTACGGGCCTGGACTGGCTCGCCTGCCCCTGGCCGACCGCGCCACCATCTCCAACATGAGCCCGGAGTACGGCGCGACCTGTGGCCTCTTCCCCGTTGACAATGAGACCCTAAACTACTTGCGCGGAAGCGGACGCGACCCGAAGCACGTCCGCACCGTGGAAGCCTACTGCAAGGCCAACAACCTCTTTTACAGCGAGGGCGCGCCGGAGCCGGACTACAACGAGCGCCTGGAGCTGGACATGTCCACCGTGGAGTCCAGCCTGTCCGGCCCCGCGCGCCCGCAGGACCGCGTCCGCCTGGGCGATATGAAGAGCGCCTTTCAGACGGCTCTGGCCGGCACCTTCAAGAAGCCCGCGCACGTTCTGGCTTCTGCTTCTGCCTCGGCTGGCGGCGCTGCAACTGCCGTCGCAGAGCGTGTCGGTGCATCCGTACGCATCGGCGACCAGGATGTGACCTTGGACCATGGATCGGTCGTGATCGCCGCCATCACCTCCTGCACCAACACCTCTAACCCATCGGTGATGGTAGGCGCGGGCCTCCTTGCCAAGAACGCCGTGGAGCGCGGCCTGCACAGCAAGCCCTGGGTCAAGACCAGCATGGCTCCAGGCTCCCAGGTCGTGGACGACTATCTTGCCAATGCCGGCGTCTTGCCTTACCTGGAGGCGCTTGGCTTCCACATCGTCGGGCACGGTTGCACTACCTGCATCGGCAACAGCGGGCCTCTGCCCGAAGTGGTCGCCGGCGCCGTCAGCCAGTACGACATCGTCTCCGCCGCGGTCGTCAGCAGCAACCGCAACTTTGAGGCCCGTGTCCATCCACAGGTCAAGGCCAACTATCTCGCTTCCCCCATGCTGGTCGTGGCCTTCGCCATCGCCGGCCGTGTGGATATCGACCTGGACAATGAGCCTCTGGGCGCCGACCCCAACGGCCAGGCTATCTATCTGAGAGACATCTGGCCCACCCAGCAGCAGATCGCCAGCACGGTCACCAGCTCTCTGAACCCGGAAATCTTCAAGAAGCGGTACGGCTCCGTTTTTGAGGGCGACGAGAAGTGGCGCACCATGCCCGTGCCGACCGGCGATCTCTATGCTTGGGATCGCAACTCCACCTATGTCAAAGAGTTGCCCATCTTTGAAAACCTGCCGCCGGCTCCAGCACCCCTTAAGGACATCATCGGGGCGCGTGTCCTGGCAGCCCTGGGCGACTCCGTGACCACAGACCACATCTCCCCCGCCGGCGATATTGACCTCAACAGCCCTGCCGGCGTTTACCTTCAGGGCCGGAATATCCAGAAGCGCGACTTCAACACCTACGGCGCACGGCGTGGCAACGACGAGGTATTGGTGCGCGGCACCTTTGCCAACATCCGTCTCAAGAATGCCCTGGTGCCCGGCGGTAAAGAGGGCTGGTACACCGTCCACCTGCCGGATAAGAAGGAGACATCCATCTTTGAGGCGTCCGCCCAGTACAAACGCGACGGCGTTCCCCTGATCATCCTGGGCGGTAAGGAGTACGGCTCCGGCAGTTCCCGCGACTGGGCGGCCAAAGGTCCCTACCTCTTGGGCGTCAAGGCGGTCATCGTGGAGAGCTTTGAGCGCATCCACCGCACCAACCTCATCGGCATGGGAGTCCTGCCGGTGACGTTCATGAACGGCCAGAACCGCGCGTCCCTGGGCCTCACCGGCTACGAGACCTACGAGATCAAGGGCATTGCCGATGACCTGAAGCCCGGCAAGGTGCTGGACGTCACCGCGACCAAGGAGGACGGCAGCAAGGTCGCCTTCAAAGCCCTTGCCCGCCTGGATACGCCCATTGAGGTGGAGTATTTCAGGCACGGCGGGCTGTTGCAGTACGTAGTGCGCAACATGCTGAAGAGCAAGTAGACCTGGTTGCTATCGGCAAACCAAAGAGGGGCAAGCATTGCTTGCCCCTCTTTGGTTTGAACCCAACCTCTACCACAGGATCGTCAGCACGTACTCCGGCGGGAAGTCGTCGTCTTGCATGGGGTTGTTGGCATTGATGCCCCACTGGCCCAGCAAGAAGTAGATCTGCCGCAGGTGTTGCACCGCATGGCCCGTCGTCACGTCTAGGCGGTCAGAAACGCTGCGCTCGTCGCCGCCGCGCGGCCCCATGCGGGCGAGGACGCGCGGGTTCTCTCGCGCCGCCCACTGCTTGTACTCGTCCACCAGGCGGTGTCCGTAGTCCGCCACGGTCTGGAAGCTGGTGAAGTCCCTGCCCGGCGCGTCGTTCATGGGAGGGTACTGGCCGCTGGTGAGGCCGCGCACCGAGTTCATGGTAACGGTGAAGATATGGTACGTGAACTCGCGCATAGGCCGGTCGCGGTCCGGGGCGCTCCAGTCCAGCCGGTCGTCCGGCATCTGGCGGATCGCCCGCTCCGCAGCCTCCAGCACACCGCCCAGTAAGGGGACCGTCACCTCCGGCGAGCGGGGCTGAATGGTCAGTCCCAGTTGCAGGTACTCGTTGATGCGTTTCGGGTCAAAGCCGTTGATGGGCGGCTTGCCTGCCACAGCCGTCACCGGCACGGCGCGAAAGCCCAGGGCCTGTAGCTCCTCCAGAGCGCCGGCATGGTTCTCAATGTCCCGTTCAGTCCATGGGACGTGGTGTTGCGAAAGAAACTCTTTCGTCCGCGCGCAGGTCGCTCAGCCTTTGCGTGCGTATACCTTGACATCGGGCCACGCGCGAGTAGTCATATCGTCTCCTTTCTGCGGAAACAGCGAGGCGTTTCGGTACGTGCGCCCTCAGCGCGCCACGAATCCGAGAGAGCCAGTGAGTAGTGGCAATGGTACTAGAGGGCAGAGGGGTTGTAAAGGACAGAAGTGCGGTGTCTATGCCCTTACGCACTCGGCAAAAATTAGGTACACTAAGAAGACAGCGTCCTTTTGTGTAGTCCACCTAAACGGAGTCACCTTATCCTATGTTGGACATGGCAGCTTCACAGCCTTTACTTGTCGCGGTCATCGCCGGCTATCTTCTTGGCTCGTTTCCCACCGCAGTGTTGATTTGCCGCTTGCGCGGAGTGGACATCTTCTCCGCCGGCTCCGGCCTAGCTGGGGCGGCCAACGTCTCTCGCGTCGTAGGCATGAAAGAGGGCGTGGCGGTATTTTTGGTGGATGGAGCTAAGGGCATCTTGACCATTGGCGTGGCGCACCGGTTGGGGATAGACGGTGAAATGGTACTGTTGCCCGCCTTTTCAGCCCTGGTAGGGCACTGGCGACCCGTCTTTACGCGGTTCCGTGGCGGCGATGGCGTTTCCACTCTGATTGGCATCACCATCGCTGTATTGCCTATCTATGGCCTCATTAGCGTAGTGACTGCCCTTGCCGCCGGGCTTATTGCCCGCATGTCGGGGCAGCCTGCGCCGTCCTTGTGGGGGGGCGTTGCCGGCTACGGGTTCATGATCTTGCGCTTGCCTGCTTCGCAAGAGAACGCCATCATCGTGCTGGGCATCGTGCTGCTGGCCGTCATCGTCTTGGCGCATGGCGTCATGGGCCACCGGCGACGTCGCACTGCCTAAAGCTGTCAAAGCAACAGAGAAGGGGCGTTCCGATTCATCGGAACGCCCCTTCTCTGTTGCTTTGACCTTAGCCGATGATGTCTGTTTTCCCTTGAGTGGTGATGGAAAGGTGGGTAAAGAAGCTGTCCTCGGTAGCGCCGTGCCAGTGACGCTCGCCGGGCGGGACGTACACCGCCATCCCGGGTGTCACCACGTGTTGCTCGTGCTCCGTGGCGAGGATGCCCTTGCCGGCGATGCAGTACAGGATTTGGTCGTGCGTGTGGGTGTGCAGCTTGGTGCGCGCGCTGGGGCTGAAGGTTATGGCCGCCAGGCGCAGCGTCCCTGCCATGGCCTCCGTCACCAGAGATTGGCGCGCCACCTTGCCGACGAAGATGTCTCCGCCAGCCCAGTCAGGGGCAGTTTCGTTCAGGTTGACGACTTTCATGGTGTGCGCCTCGTTCCTCGTCAGGCTGCTTGCCCGATTGCTTGCCCACCAGCCTGGTGGTATGTCCGTATGTGTATGTTTTTGGTCGGGGCGGCGAGGATCGAACTCGCGGCCTCTTGGTCCCAAACCAAGCGCGCTACCGCTGCGCCACGCCCCGTCCCTCTATCCTATGCGGTTGCATAGGGCAGGTCAACAAGCTATGCTCGTTTCACCTGGAGGTGCACTATGATCCCCATCCTCTTCGTCCTGGGGCTGATCGTGTGGTGCTACGTCTGGAGCCGCATGTTCGCAAAGATGGGATACGACCGCTGGTGGGGCCTGGTCATGGTCGTACCCCTGGTCAACGTCGTCGTGTTGGTGCTGCTCGCCTTTTCCGAGTGGCCCCTTGAAGCAGAAGCACGACGTTTGCATAGCTAGCCGCTAGCCCTCTGGCGTATCCTCTGTAGTATGATGATGGGGAACCCGAACGGCGAAAGGAGCTTTCATGCGTCCCAATATAGTCAAGCAAATGTGGAAAGAGGGCAAGCCCATCGCAGCCGGATGGCTGTCTACCGGCAGCACTTACGTGGCGGAGATCATGGCCCACGCCGGATTTGACGCCATTATCCTTGATTTGCAGCATGGCATGGGTTTCTCTCCCGAGAAGGCCATCGCCTGTATGCAGGCTATCTCTACCACAAACACCGTTCCGGTCTGCCGCATGTCCTGGAACGACCCCAAGGACATCCAGTTCATGCTGGATGCCGGCGCCTATGGCATTATCGTCCCATTGGTCAACACCAAAGCCGAGGCCGAGCAAGCCGTGGGCGCGTGCAAGTACCCGCCCGCCGGGTACCGGTCGTCCGGCCCCAACCGCGCCCGTCTCTACGCCGGCCCGGACTACGCACAACACGCCAACGAAGAGATTTTTGTCCTGGCGATGATAGAGACCCAGCAAGCCGTGGACAACCTTGAGCAGATCGCCTCGGTCAAGGGTCTGGACGGCTTTTACATCGGCCCCAGCGACCTTGCCGTCTCTCTGGGCATCCCCACGGGGCCGGACGTGCGCAAGAACCCGCGCCACGCCGCAGCCTGCCAGCGCGTGGTGGACGTTGCCCGCAAATACAACCTGGTGCCTTGCCATCACGGCTCCAACCCGGAGGAGGCCGCCGAGCGCTTCGCCCAGGGCTTCATGATGTGCCAGATCGGCAGCGACGCCGGCATGGTCACCAATGGCAGCGCCGCCGCTCTCAAGTCCCTGGCTGAGTTCCGCGCTAAGACGCGGTAGGCCCCTTCGTCAACGTTGATATATCAGGCGCGTAGGGGCGTCCCGATGCATCGGGACGCCCCTACGTTTGTCGCTATGGATACTAAGTATGCTGTCTATCTTGCTTGACGCCGTTCTTCCTGTCTTTGTTATCGCCAGCATCGGCATCCTCATTGGACGTGTCTTTAAGCCGGACCCCAGGCCCATCAGCCGCCTGGCCCTGTATGTGTTTTCGCCAGCTCTCATCTTCGGCTCTTTGTCCTCCGCGGACATCCCCTTCCGCGACGTCATCACCATCTTTGCCTTCCTCTTCCTCTGGACAGGCGTCCTTTACGTCATCTCCTGGGGCGTCGCATGGCAGGCCAAGATTCAGGGCAAGGCCAGGAACGCCTTTCTCCTCAGCACACTCTTCTCCAACGCGGTCAACTACGGCATGCCCCTGGCCCTCTTCTCCTTCGGGCAGCCTGGCTTGGAACGCGCCCTGCTGTTCCTGGCCCCCACCGCAGTGCTCAGTGGCACCTTGGCGGTGTATATCGCCTCGGGCGGGAATGGAGTTAAGGGCTGGCGCAGCGTGCTGCCTGTCTTCCGTGTGCCTATGCTCTATGCCACGGTCGCAGGCCTAGCCCTCAATCCCTTGAACGTGACCTTCCCCAACGTCATCGGTCGCCCCCTAGAGCTGCTGGGCGACGCGGCGATTCCTACGATGATTATGGTGCTGGGCATCCAATTGTCCCACGCAACACTGAAGGAAGACTTCGTGCCGGGGGTAATTGCCACCGTGGTACGCCTCATCATCTCCCCCGCCGTTGCCTTTCCGCTCACCCTGCTACTGGGCATGCACGGTGTCACCCAGCAGACGGTCATCGTCCTTGCGGCCATGCCTACAGCCGTCTTCACTACTATCCTTGCCACCGAGTTTGACGCCCGGCCCAACCAGGTAACAACCACCGTTGCCCTCTCCACTGCCTGTAGCATGGCGACACTGACGGTGCTGATTTGGGTCGTCCAGCGATTGCTGTGAGGCGCGATGCGACGGGTCAAATTGCGACGTACCGCGTAGGGGCGACGCATGCGTCGCCCCTACGCGGTATATCTACGCCGCCGCCTTCGCTTGTGCGGCCCCTTTTAGCGATGCGACGGGACAGCTGCCGCACCCGAAGCTGGAGCAACCGACGCAGGCGTGGCCTCCAGCGGCCTGGTGCGCTGCTGCCGTGGGCTTCGTCTCCTCTTGGAACAGGTCCAGCTTCAATTGCTGGCGTTTCTCCGGCTTGTAGCCTGGGAAGCCAAGGAAGGCCTTCGCCCGTTTCGTCACCACGCCCATGGCCTGCAAATCCCGCCACGTGTTGATGGTGTGCGCCTTGCGCTGGGCCAGGATGCGCTTGGCGGCGGTAGGCCCCACGCCGGGCACGCGCAGCAGCGCCCGCTCGTCTGCCTGGTTCACGTCCACCACTTGGTCCTGGTAGGAGTAGGCTGCCAGCAGGAACTTGGGGTCTACGTTCATCGGGAGGAAGCCGCCTTGTTCAAAGGCAGGCTGGATCTCCTCCGGGGTGTAGCCGTAGATGCGGCTCAGCCAGTCCAATTGGTACAGGCGATGGGCGCGCAGCATGGGCGTAGCAGGGTGCTCCTCCAGCGGCGTGTAACGGGCAGGGCGGAACGGCTGGTAGTAGATGCGCTTGAACCCCCACTGGCCGTAAAGCTGCGTCATGCGGCGGTAGATGTCCTGGTCCGTCTCCTCCGCTGCGCCTACCACAAGCTGCGTCACCTGGCCGACGGCCCCGTTGCCATCCCTCTGTATCAGGTCGTGGATGGCTTTCATGGGGGCCAGCATGTGCGTGTTGAAGTCCTTCATGGTGCTGACCCGTTCCAGGTGTGCTTGCGTTGGCTGTTCCATGTTGATGGACAGTCGTGTGCCGAGCCGGTACGCCGCCTCCACGCCGCCGGCAGATGTGCCGGGCATGACCTTCAGGTGGATGTAGCCGGTGAACCGGTAGCGCTTGCGCAAGACCTCCACCGTGTCCAGCAGCTTCTCCATGACTTTGTCGGGCGTGCTGGCGATGCCGGAGCTGAGAAACAGCCCGGCAACGGTCTGGCGCTGGTACAGTTCCATGAACAGCTTGGTCAGCTCGTCCACCTTGAAGCCGTAGCGGCGGCGCGGCACGTAGACGCTGTTGGGGCAGTACTTGCAATCGTACTTGCACACGTCTGTGAACATGACACGCATCAGAGAAATAGTCTTGCCGTTGGGCATGGCCGCCTTGTACACGCCGGCAGGCATGGTGCGGTTGCGCGGCTGGCTGTAAGCCTCCCGGGGTACGTTGAACTTATGGTCTTCCGGAGCCAGCACGTCGTCTGTAGCCATGCCGCCCAGGTGGCGGAGCTTCTCGTAGGCGTCTGGAGTGGTCTGGATGAGCATAGTGCCTCCTTGCAAAGAACTATTGTTCTGTTATTTTGCAAGAAAAGGTGGAAAAGTCAAGGGGCAGTTGGCAGGGACGGTACAGAGTAGAAGCAAACGAAATCCCACGGCACGGTCACGCCGGCGGCCGGTTCCCCACGGAAGTGTCCACCGGCGGTTTGGCAACGTTGCCGCGCCGCGTCAAGAACGCCTTCAGCACCTTGCTCCGTTCGTCGGCAATGGCAGCGGTCTGCACTTCAAAAATGCCGTGGACTTGCAGCATCTCGTCCCGTTGGAAGAGGCCGATCTCCACAACCCGGTGGCCTGCCTCTTCAATGCTGGCGCGCATGTCGGTGAGTAGCTGGTCCAGGTCGGCGACAGGCAGCTTTGCGTAGCCGATGACCTCGTCGGTGATGGTATCTCCGTAGACCATCAGGACGTTGTTGATCAGCGTGGAGTTGGGCACTTTTAGGGTTCGGCCAGTGAGAACGCTGGGCAGGTGTTCGCCGTCGCCGACTTCGTGGAGCGCCGTGCGCAGCGGGCCGACGGAGATGACGTCACCTTTGATGAGCAGGGGGTTGGCGATGATCTTGATGCGGCGGCCTGGCCGGACAGCGCCGACGCTGCGCAGCACCAATCCGGCCACCAGGTTTTCCAGGAATGTCCGGAAGATGACGGACAGCCCCAGGGTGCTGAGCAACGCTGAGGCGGAGACGAGGACAAGCGGACTCATAGCTAGATCGCCAGTTTTTGGTGCAGGGCCGCTACCAGCTCCGCAACTGGCACGCGCACCTGCTGCATGGAATCGCGGTCACGAATGGTGACGGCGTTGTCCTGCTCGACGGTCTGGAAGTCTACGGTGACACACAGCGGCGTGCCGATCTCGTCTTGGCGGCGGTAGCGGCGTCCGATGCTCTGGGCGTCGTCGTACTGCGTGGCAAATTGCTTGCGCACCAGGTCGTACACTTCCCGGGCTTTGGGGGTCAGCTTGGCGTTGCGAGACAGGGGCAGGACGGCAACTTTCACCGGCGCGATGCTGGGGTGCAGGTGCAGCACGACCCGCTTCTCCGTCTTGCCGTCGGCGGTTGGCACGTCCTGCTCGTCGTAGGCGTTGATGAGCAGGGTGAGTAGGATGCGGTCCACGCCGCAAGCCGGCTCAATGACGTAGGGGACGACGTGTCCCGAGGTGTCGGGATCAAAGTACTCCAGCTTGACGCCGGTGGCCTTGGAATGGACGGTAAGGTCGTAGTCCGTGCGATTGGCGATGCCCATAAGCTCGCCCCAGCCCCAGGGGAAGGCGTACTCAATGTCGGACGTCGCCTTGGAATAGTGGGACAGCTCTTTCTTCTCGTGAGGGCGGACGCGCAGCTTGTCGGGGGCGATGCCCATAGCAGTGAACCAGTCCTGGAAGGCGGCAATCCATTTGGCATGCCAGTCGTCGTCGGTGCCAGGGACGACGAAGAACTCCAACTCCATCTGCTCAAACTCGCGGGTGCGGAAGATAAAGTTGCCCACGGTGATCTCGTTGCGAAAGGACTTGCCCTGCTGGCCGATGCCGAAGGGGAGCTTGCGGCGCGTGGCGGTGAGGACGTTAAGGAAGTTGACGAAGATGCCCTGGGCGGTCTCCGGGCGCAGGTAGGCGACAGCGGCGTCGTCCTCCACGGGGCCGAGGAAGGTCTTGAGCATGAGGTTGAACTGACGCGGTTCACCAAGTGATCCTTTGGCTCCACAATCAGGGTTGGGGCAGACAACGTCTGCGAGGCTTTTGCCGTCGCGGATGTACTCTGAGAGCTCGTAATACGCTAGAGATGCATGGCTTGACTGGCCCTTTGCAACCGTTTCAAAGGCTGGTTCTCTTAGTCTTCTGTTCAATGTTTCCATCGCTTCATCCTTGGAGGAAGCCTCTGCACTAATCGTAATATTTGGTTGCTCCCCCCATATTCCAACCCAGACGTGATCGGCTCTGAATCGCCGATGGCATAACTTGCACTCCACGAGCGGGTCGGTGAAGTTGGCGATGTGGCCGGAGGTGCGCCACACGTCCGGGTGCATGAGGATGGCGGACTCAATGCCGACGCAGTCGTCGCGGCCGGCGATGAAGGTGTTCCACCAGGAGTTGCGGATGTTGCGCTTCATCTCCACGCCCAGGGGGCCGTAGTCGTAGGTGGAGGCGAGGCCGCCGTAGATCTCGCTGGACTGAAAGACGAAGCCGCGCCGTTTGCACAGCGAGACGATGGTGTCCATATCAACCATGTAACCTAACCCCCTGCCCCTTCCCCTTCGGCTTTGCTCAGGGCAGGCTCTAGAGGGAAGGGGGATATTTGATTGGCGTTGATGAAGGGCGCAGAAATATGCACCGATAGGCAATTGTACGTGGAAAGGCGTCGGGTAGGGAAGGGTTTGCGCTAGGGGGAATAGAGGGTGAGGCCTGGGACGCGCTGGAAGTGAGCATCCAGGGTGTAGAGGGTGCAGCCGCGCGTTGACACCTTGCGTCTGCCTGGCTAGGATGAAGCCAACAATCAACGAGGTGACACTATGACGACAGGCGGCCCAGGGTACGCCCATCCCGAATTGCTCGTGGAGACCGATTGGCTGGCCCAGCACCTGAACGACCCGGGATTGCGCATTGTGGATTGCGAAATCCCGGAGGGCTACAACCGCGTCCACATCCCCGGCGCAGTCAACGTTGGCACAAATGATTACGTCAAGGGTGCGGACCGCATCCACGTCATGCCGCCGGAAGAGGTGGCCGAGTTCATGGGGAACCTGGGCATCGGAGACGACACGCTGGTGGTGGCCTACGACAGCCGGAGCTCGCTGCTGGCGGCGCGCTTCTGGTGGGTGCTCAACTACTACGGCCACACGAACGTCAAGGTGCTCAACGGCGGCTGGCGCAAGTGGATGACCGAACGTCGCCCCATGGCGGACCGCCCGACGGCGGGCGTCGCCAAAGCCAGGTTCACCCCCAGGGCCAACCCGTCCCTCATCGTCACGGCGCAAGACCTGAAGGCGCAGATTGGCAAGCCCGGAGTCGCTATCTGGGACGTGCGCTCCCTGGACGAACATACCGGCAAAAACACCCGGGGCAACAAGTACGCGGGCCACGTGCCCGGGGCGTGCCACCTGGAGTACCTGAACGCCATGGACACCGAGGGGCTGGCCACCTTCAAGCCCGCCGCGGAGCTGCGAAGGATGCTGGCGGCCATTGGGGTGACGTCGGACAAGCAGGTGTACACCTACTGACAGGGCGGCATCCGTGCGGCGCACGGACTGTTCACGCTGAAGCTCATGGGCTATGACCACGTTGCCAACTACGACGGCTCCATGGGCGAGTGGGCCAACATGGAGGGGATGCCGCTGGAGCGGTAAAGAGGCTGTGGCGGTGGCGCGTTAGCCTTGGTCTACGGAGGGAAGGCCGTCTTACCTGAGGAGGTTACTGTGGACACGAAAGAGATCACCTTTGTAGTGCAAGAGTCTCCTGAAGGTGGCTATGAGGCGCGGGCGTTGGGGTTTAGCATCTTTACCCAGGGCGATACCTGGGAAGAACTAAGGGCGATGGTCCGCGACGCAGTCAAATGTCATTTTGAAGACTCGGAAACTCCACGGACAATTCATTTGCATCTTGTGCGGGACGAGGTGCTTGCCCTGTGAAGCTTCCCAGGGACTTGCCAGGGCGCAGGTTGGCGACTCTCCTGCGGCGCTTTGGTTATTATGAGACCCGTCAGACGGGAAGTCATCTCCGCCTTGTTTCCACCCTACAAGGCGAGGAGCACCACATCACGATACCTTTGCATGATTCCTTGAAAGTAGGCACTCTGAACTCAATCCTGGGAGATGTTGCGGGGTATTTGGGCGTGGACAAGGAAAAACTTGCAGAGCAGTTGTTTGGATGAGCCGTGGACTACCTTAGCGGCTTGCCTTTGATGGTTTGTGCCCCTTCCGGCTGGCCACGGAGCTGCGAAGGATGCTGGCGGCCATTGGCGTGACGCCGGACAAACAGGTGTACACCTACTGACAGGGCGGCATCCGTGCGGCGCACGGACTGTTCACGCTGAAGCTCATGGGCTACGAGCATGTCGCCAACTACGACGGCTCCATGGGGGAGTGGGCTAACATGGAGGGCATGCCGCTGGAGCGATAGGGGGAAGATGGGTGCAGTATGAACCCGAAAGTAACTTACGACGAAGAGGCTGATGTCCTCTACATTGCCAGGGAAGGGAAAGAGGCGCGGGTGGAGGAGGTTTCCCCTGGGGTCAACCTGGAGTTTGATGCACAAGGGGAACTCATAGGCATTGAGGTGCTGCGCGCCTCAGTCATGCTGAAAGAGGTGGCTACGCCTTTGCTTGGAAAGCCGCAAATGCATGAAACGGCCAGAGATATGCTCATCCATAGGTGAGTGGACCAACACGGAAGTCATGCCTCTGTCCGATAGATTCAAGGAACCTTGACCAGCTTCTGCAGGCTGCGGACGCCTTCAGGCGGCTTCTCAAAGTGGCTTATGGCAGTGGCGGCAACCTCGCCCACGTAGATGTTGCGTTTGGAGTCCAGGCAGATCCCGTGGGGCGCGACGAACTGGCCTACCCCCAGACCGGACCCAAGGTGGCCTATGCGCGCCAGTCGCTTGCCTTTTGTGTCCATGACGGTGATCCGTGGCCCGATGTTGGGCAGGTGCCGGTTGACCTCCTGCGCCGCGCCCAACTCGCCAATGTAGATGTGCTGCTCCTCGGTGATGAACAGGGCACAAGGCCGGTGCAGGTTGTTCCACTGGGTCTCAAACTTGCCCTTTGCGTCAAAAATCTGCACCCTATGGCTCTCTCTATCCGCCACGTACACATAGCCATTCTTGTCGGTGACTATGTTATGGGGAATGTTGAACTCGCCGGGATCGGTGCCGGGGCCGCCCCAGGAGAAGAGCAGCTTGCCATCCGGCGTGAACTTGTGCACGCGGGAGTTCCCGTACCCGTCGGATATGTAAAGCTCGCCGGATTTCGGGTCCAGCGCCACGTGGGTGCAGCGGTTGAACGGCTTGCCGCTCTGGTACTCCGCGGCTTTCCCGGGCACGCCGATGGTCATCAGCACTTTGCCGTCAAGCGTACACTGGCGCACCGTGTGGTCGCCGTCGTCGGTGCAATACAACGTGTCGTTTGGCCCCAGGGAGACGCCGTGCGCCCTGGTGAACACGCCTTCACCCCACGAACTAAGGAAGCGGCCTTCGCTATCAAACACGATCATGGGGTGCGGCCCGCGGTTGAACACGTAGACCCGGTCTTTTGAGTCAACCGCTACCGCCGCCACCTCGCGCCAAGCGTAGCCTGGCGGTACGGTTTCCCAGTTTACCGCGACCTGATAGGTGAACTTGCCTTCGCCGAGTTTGACCGTGCTGGCAACCATAGCAATGTTCCTTTCTGTCGTGCGCCGCTGTTCCGGGCCAGAGGGCTTTGCCCGACAAGACCTTGACCTACGCCCTCAGTCCCCCTTCCCGCACGGGAAGGGGGAAGATTTGTATCTGGGGACACCCCAGACCCCGGCAGGGAACCGAGGTTCCTTGCACCCTCCTGACTTTTGGGCAACGCTGCGCATCGGGAAAGGAGAAACGACCTCCCCCTCTCCGTTGCAGAGAGGGGGATAGAGGGAGAGAGGTGAAGGCGTTCGTGTAAAATACACAATCGTCGTAGATTGCCTACACCTGAATAATCCCCAGGCCGTGCTCAATGCTGATGCGGGTTCCGTAGGGCTGGGAGAGTTGCTGCAGCCACTCCAGCGTCTCTGTGCCGTGCTGCCGGTCTGACAGCATGGGGCGGCCCCGCTGAGGAATAGGGAGCTTGAAACCCAGGTCAACGGGGTAGATGCGGATGTCCTTCAGCTTGTGGCCCTCAAAGTTGACCACTGGCACGATGGTACGTGAATAGACGGGATCGGCTGGGAAGCCACGGCGGTCGTGGTCGGAGCGGGCCACCTGGAAGTCGCCGGGTGTATGCTCGTGGCCCAGTTGGAAGTTGCGATAGCCTTCGTCGGGGACCCAGGGGACGGTCTCGTTCTGGATGATGAGGTGTCCCAGGCTGTAGAAGATGGGCTTGCCCTTGTAGATCTCAATGCCTTTCAGGTGGTGCGGGCCGTGGCCGACGAAGGCGTCGCAGCCCTGGTCAATCGCCCAGTGGGCGAACTCTACGAGGAAGTCTGGAGGCGAGGTGCGCCCGCCGCCGTGGAACTCACCGGTAGCGCCGCTCTCGTGGCTATGGAAGCCGTACACCACCCAGTCGGCTTGGAGCTTGGCGTCGCGTATCCACTTGCCGATGCCGTCCAGGTCTTCCTTGTTGCAGGCCGTCGTGCGAGAGAACTGCTCACCCAGGGTGAAGCGGTTGGCCATGAATTGCACGTCCGTGGCGGGATTGGGGGCGCGGACGTTGCCGGTAAAGCCAAAGGCGCGAGCGGCGGCCTGGGCCTCCTCGTAGCCCAACTCCTTGTTGGCCAGCTTCAGTGCGTCAAACACCTGGCGGGTGACGGTGTGAGCGACGCTGTGGCGGAGGGCATTGATGCCGGGTTTGCCCTGGAAGTCAGGGCGGCCAAGGCCGGCGCGGGACTGCTCGCTGTAGGAGCTGGTGGCCCCCAGCACGGCCACGCGGCCCCGGCCAGTGTCCACGAAGGCGGGCGCGCGGGCCTCGTCTATGTTCTTGCCTCCGCCTGCCTGGGGTAGCTCGTACTCCTTGCAGTGGGCCAGCGTCGTAAGGAAGCCGCCTTCGGAGAAGTCGTAGGAATGGTTGTTGGCGGTGGTCACGGCGTCCACGCCCATCCACTTTAGCTCTTGGAGGTTGTGGGGGTCTGAGCGGGTAGGGGTTCCGCCGCTGAATTGCCAGCTAGACTCGTAGTCGTGGAACAGCATTTCCAGGTTGACCACGGTGCAGTCCGCGGCGCGCATGACGTCCACAAGCTGGGTGAAGCGATCCTCTTTGAAGGGCCGCATCTTGCGAGTAATCATGGCGTCGCCGCCGAATGCGAAGGAGATATCGCCCCGTTGGGCATCGTACAGCACCATAGCAGCTCCTTGTGTATGTTTGAGGGAGATTCTAGCCCAAGCCTCGCTTGGTGTACAGCAGCCCCGGAGTTACCGGCGGCCCTGTTGCTGCCGTATTTCCTTTGTCAGCTCTTCCGACGGTGGATAGTATTTGCCCGGGCGAGCATTCTCCGTTGGATTGGGCTTATGGCAAAAACGTAGGGGCGACGCATGCGTCGCCCCTACCAACCGTGCCCCTATTATGTTTGCCTAAATAAATATCGGCGCCAGCACCAGCGTGATGGTGCTCAGCAGCTTCACCAGCACGTGCAGCGATGGGCCAGCGGTGTCCTTGAAGGGGTCGCCGATGGTGTCGCCAACGACGGCTGCGGCATGAATCTGTGAACCCTTCTTGACAGGCTGACCGTTTTCGTCCTTCATGGCGCCGGACTCAACGAACTTCTTGGCGTTGTCCCACGCGCCGCCGGAGTTGTTCAGAACGGTTGCCAGCAGGATGCCGCTGATAGTGCCGACCATGAGGAACGCGCCCATTGCCTCATGCCGTAGCACGACGCCGACGATGACGGGGATGGCGACGGCGATGATGCCAGGCAGGATCATCTCACGAAGGCCGGCGCGGGCAGTGATGTCCACGCAACGTGCGTAATCGGGTTTGACCGTGCGGTCCATGATCCCTGGGTTCTCGTGGAACTGGCGTCGCACCTCTTCAATGACAGCGCCGGCGGTCTTGGAGACGGCGCGGATGGCCAGTGCGCTGAAGAGATAGGCAAGCATTGCGCCCATAAGTGCGCCGACGAAGACCTTAACGTCTGCCAGGTTCACCGCGTCAAAGGCTGGCACGACCTTCTGGACCTCGTCTATGTAAGCAAAGAAGAGGAGGAAGGCGGCGAGGCCGGCGGAGCCAACGGCGTAGCCCTTGGTGAGGGCCTTGGTGGTGTTCCCGACGGCGTCCAGGCGGTCGGTGACTTTGCGGACGTCGCCTACGTTGCCGGACATCTCAATGACGCCGTTGGCGTTGTCGGTAATGGGGCCGAAAGTGTCCATAGCCAGCACGTAGGCGGCGGTCATCAGCATGGCCATGGTCGCCACGGCGGTGCCGAAGAGTCCGGCGCGGATGTCGGTGACGCCGGGGATGTTTGCTTGCTGGCCTAGCCAGAAGGAGGCCCACAGAGCAGCGCCGATAATCACAGCAGTAGCGAAGGTAGACTCAAAGCCTACTGCGATGCCCATGACGGCGCTGGTAGCGGGGCCGGTCTTAGCTCCGTTCGCAATGTCCTGTACGGGCCGGTACTTGAACTCGGTGTAGTACTGTGTCACGAAGACGAAGGCGACGCTTGTGGCAATGCCTACAAGCCCGGCGTAGAAGTAGTACTGCCACTCTATCCCGCCCTGTCCGAGCATCATGTTTGTGGAAAGGGCGAGGAAGCCGATGGAGAGGACAACCGCAAGGAAGAAGCCCTTGTTCAATGCACCCATGGGGTCATCATCCTCCTTCATCTTGAAGAAGGGGATGGAGGAACCAACGGACAGCACGCCCAGAGCTGTGGCGAAGATACCGAAGGAGCGGACCACAAGGGGGAAGAGAACAAAGTATTCGGGATGTGGAATGCTTGGCACGTCCTTGACCGCGAGGTAGATGACGACGCCGAGGATCATTGCGCCGATGTTCTCTGCGGCGGTGGACTCAAACAGATCGGCGCCGCGGCCCGCGCAGTCGCCGACGTTATCGCCAACGAGGTCGGCAATGACGGCAGGATTGCGTTCGTCGTCTTCAGGGATGCCGGCTTCTACTTTGCCGACGAGGTCGGCGCCCATGTCGGCGGCCTTGGTGTAGATGCCGCCGCCAAGCTGGGAGAAAAGGGCAACGAAGCTGGCGCCGAAGCCGAAGCCGACGATGAGGAAGGGGGCCAGGTCAGGGCTGCCATTGCCGCCGAAGGCGTAGAACATGGCGGTGACGCCCAGGAGGCTGAGTGCCACGATCAGGAAGCCGGAGACCGCGCCGCCGCGCATGGCCGTCTGTACCGCCGGGGCCAAGCCCTTGGTGGCTGCGGCAGCCGTCCGCAGGTTGGACTTTACGGAGACATACATGCCGACGATGCCTGCAACGCCGGAGCAGATGGCGCCTACTAGGAAGGACACAGCGGTGCGCCATGCCAATCCGATCTTGTCTGAGTTGTCCAGAATGGCGTCATGGTTGACGTCCGGGGGAATCTTTGTTACCAAGGCCAAGACAACAGCAATGGCGACGGCGGCCACTATGGCCAGCAGGCCGATGGTGCGGTACTGCCGGGCGATAAAGGCCTTTGCTCCCACCAAGATGAGGTCGGCGATTTCCTGCATGCGTTTGCTGCCGGTATCGCGGCGGAGCACGTCCCACATGAGGTACAGGGCAAACAGCACAGCAAAGACGCCGGCTATGGGTACTATGACTATCATTCGGTTCCTAGCCTCCTCTTTAGAGTTGTGACCTTACGATTTCCTACCATGGGGAGTCGGAATCCGCCCTTGCGAACGGGGTTCCCTCCAACATTAACGGCGAAGCATTCTACCTATTCAGCGCGTCCTCTGTCAACTTCATCTGCCCATCCGAGGGTCTTTCGGTATTCAAGTACCTATGGGGGAAAGCCTGTCACCATTGCCCAAAGGGTGCGGCATCAAGCCCCGCCTTCAGCGGGCGTTATGTCACGATGTTCCGATTACCATCGGAACTTGTTCAGAATAGCAGGATCGGCGGGCAGTGTAGTCCCGAAAGCATCGGGATTACGTCGCTTAGTCGTAACACCGAAAGACCTTGGCCTGGCCGTGAGTCCCTTGTGCCCCATCCTGTGGCTGCGCTAATGTAGGGCCATGCGCATTCTTATTCTGGGCGATGTCCACGGCAACCTGGAGGCCCTCCAAGCGGTCCTGCGCCATGCGGAAGGGCAGGAGGGTTTTGAGGCGATGTGGTGCTTGGGCGATACGGTAGGCTACGGCCCGGACCCTGGGCCGTGCCTTGATCTCTTCGCTCAGTACGCGCCGTTGAACGTGGCTGGCAACCACGACTACGGCGCCGTAGGCATGGCGGACCTGGCGGCCTTCAACGACAACGCCGCCTTTGCCTGCCGGTGGACGGCGGCCCAGCTTTCAGAAGCGCACAAGGCGTATCTGAAGAGCCTTCCCCCCACGCTCGTCCACCAGGGCTTCACTATGGCCCACGGCAGTCTGCGCGACCCCATCTGGGAGTACCTGGTCACCAGGGAAGCGGCGTCGGCCACGTTTCAGTTGCTTCAGACCAGGCGCTGCCTGGTATCCCATTCCCACGTACCCTTCCTGTGCCAGGAGACCGCTCGCGGCCCGGATTTTGGCCTGCTGAGAGAAGGGGTGTCCCAGGAGATGCCCGCCCAGCGGCTTATCCTCAACCCCGGTTCCGTGGGCCAGCCCCGGGACGGCGACCCCCGCGCTTCGTACCTCTTGCTGAACGACGCCACACAGTCCATCACCTTACATCGCGTGGCCTACGACATCCCGGCGACCCAGAAGAAGATGGCCATGGCAGGTTTGCCGGAGGCCCTCATTCGCAGGCTGGCGCTGGGCAACTGAGGCTTAGGCCGCCGTCTTTGCCTTGCGCATAAAGGGCACTCTGTAGATGACGAACACCTGTTGGCTACGGACGAAGCCCACGTAGATGAGCAGGACGCCAATGAGCAACGCCAGCGTGTGGGGCTCCGGGAGGTTGAAGCGTTCCAACGTGCCGCCTGCGGCGGAAACAAAGGCCCCTGCGGCGATGAGCACGTTGGAGAGCGCGCGAAACCCCGGCGTCTTGCCCCTAACGAACCCCCAGGCGCCATACACGGCGCTGCCCAACATGACCACTGAGCCGAAGATGTTCAGCAGCGCGGTCAGGATGCTGACGTATGCCGGATAGTAACGCACTGGCGGTTCGGTGTCGGGGACCAGCGTTGCCAGCGTTTGCCCTTCAAGGAGGGCCACGTCGCCCCGCAGCGGAAGGGTCAGCGCCAGGAAGCCGCCGATGACGGTGAAGGCCAGCAGCACGATCAGGACGGCGTGCCCAGTCTTGGGGCGCAGGTGAAGGTACAGGCTGCCCATGCCAAGGTAGGCCGCTACCAGCATTGCCCCTATCCAGTACCACAGGCGGAAGATGACCTCGGAATAGATGCCCATGCCCCATAAGGCAGGGAGCAAACTACCCGCCGCGTACAGGAATAGGCCGGTTGCCCATATTCCTTGATAGGGCCGCTTGCGCTCCAGGTACTGGTCCAGGACGGTGAGGGCAAAGAGCAGGCTAATGATGGTGGTAAGCAGGGGAATCGCGACGTTCATCGTGGAGCCTCCTATGACTCTAGCGGAGGATTCTAGCACGTGCTCCCCAAGAAATACTGATTAAACCTGCGTCAGGCGCATGGAAGAGGGTTTTTCGGTGTTTGGCTGGATGACCGCGCCCTTGGGGTGCAGCATCACTTTGACAAAGGGGACGTGGGCAGGGAGACCCTGCGTCCTGTTTCGCCCACAGACGTTGGGAGAACCGCAAGCCCCTGCTGTCTGGAAGAGGCTGTGTTCAGGTTTCGCCTGTCCTCCTCTATAATGCTTGGCATGCGCGTAGCTGACATCGGCGAGTTTGGCTTCATCCGCCGCCTTGCGGAGGTCTTGGAACGGGCAGGCGTTGCCGCCTCACCGGCTGGCGCGGCCTTTCCCCTTATCGTAGGCATAGGCGATGACGCCGCAGTGTGGCGCACCCAACCGTCGCTGGAGTTGAGCACCACGGATACCATGGTGGAAGGCGTCCACTTCACCCGCCAGACGACTCCCTGGCGAGACGTGGGGTGGAAGGTCATGGCCGCCAACCTGAGCGACATTGCCGCTATGGGCGGGACACCTCTGTACGCCCTGGTGACGCTGGGCGTGCCCAAGGACATGGAGGTAGCGCCAATGGAGGTGCTGTACGAAGGCATGGCTTGGGCGTGCAAAGAGCACGGCGCGGTGGTGGCGGGCGGCGATGTCGTCGGTTCGCCGGTGTTCTTTGTGACCGTCGCCCTCAACGGTTACACTAAGGAAACACCCCTGCGACGCAACGCTGCCCGCCCCGGCGACCTGGTGGCGGTGAGCGGACCCCTGGGTGGCTCTCGCGGCGGGCTGGAGCTGATGCTGGCGGGTGCGGAAGCTCCAGAGGCATTGCGTTTGGCGCACCGCCATCCGCAGCCCCGACTGAAGGAGGGGCGTATCCTTGTGCAGGAAGGCGTTCTGTGCGCCATGGACATCAGCGACGGGCTGTATGACGACGTGGGGAAGCTAGCTGCCGCCAGCGGTTGCGCCGCAGATGTGGATTTGTCGCGCGTGCCCTTTCACTCTGCCCTGGCCCATGCCTTCCCTGGCAACGCTGCTGAGATCGCGCTGGCCGGCGGCGAGGACTACGAGCTGCTTTTCACTGCTCCCCCACAGGTAATGGAACGGGTCATGCCCCGCCTGAGTGCTGCGGTAGTGGTCGGAAAGATAACGCAGGGGACGCCTGGCAGTGTGACCGTGTTGGACAAGGATGGCCGGGCCATTCCCGTTGGGCAGTTTGGTTGGGACCATTTTCGCTCATGACAGTACAAGTACCCTATGAACTGACCACCCACTCGGCAGAGGAGACCCAGGCATTGGGCGAGGCTTTGGGCCGCCTGGCCCAGCCCGGCGACCTGATCTTGTTGAGCGGGCAGCTTGGCGCAGGCAAGACCTGCCTTACCCAGGGCATCGCCCGCGGACTGGGCATCCGGGAGCCGGTGCGCAGCCCAACGTTCGTCCTTGCCACGGAGCACCCGGGCCGCCTCATGCTGTACCACGTAGACCTGTACCGCATAGACAGCACCCTGGAAGCCGCGGACCTGGGGCTGGACGACTACATTGAAGGCGGAGGCGTTTGTGTTGTGGAGTGGGCGGAGAAAGCGCTAAACGTGTTTCCCAAGGAGTACCTCTTGGTAGAGCTGGAACACACCGGGCCTGAGACGCGCCGCGTCTGGCTTGTCCCGCACGGCAAACGCTACGTTGAGCTTGCCTCGGCGATGCTGTCCGCCTTGGCCGGCGAAGGCAGGTAGCCAGCCATGCTGCTTGCCATAGATACGTCTACCCGCTATGCCGGCGTGGCCCTTATGGACGGGGAAGGCCGCCTGTGCCAGATGCTGCACTGGCGCTCGCATCAGAACCATACCACGGAGCTGGTCCCCGCCATAGAGCTTGTCCTGAAGCGGCAGAACATCAGCCTGAAAGACCTGGAGGGTATAGCGGTTGCTCTGGGGCCCGGCAGCTTCAGCGCGCTGCGCGTGGGCGTGAGCGTGGCCAAAGGCCTGGCGTGGACGGCGGGCTTGCCCCTAGCGGCAGCTACGACGTTGGAGGCCGAGGCCTACTGCTACGCTCGGTTGGGACGGCCTGTGTGCGCCCTGCTGGACGTGGGACGGGGCGAAATCGCCTATGCCCTGTACGAGCCGGCAGAGGAAGACCTGCGGCTCCTTGCGCCGGAGTCCATCGCCGAGCCAAAGGCCCTGACGAGAGTCCTTCCTGCGGGCGCGCTGGTGTGCGGCGAGGGTCTGGAGCGGTACGGAGGCGAGGTACAGGCGGCTCTGGCAGGTACAACCGTGCTCGCGCTGCCCTATCAACCGGCGTCCCGCCTGCTTGGGCTGGCGTATTTGGGCTTGCGGCGGCTATCGGCTGGCATTAAAGTTGACCCAACAGTCGTGCAACCCTTCTACCTCAGACGGCCTTCTATTTCTGAGCCGGGTCGTCCTGCCGGCGCGTCGCGTTGACAGGCAGGCAAGAGAGGCATACTATTATCGCATTCCCGCTGTTTTAACTTGTAATGTTGTTCCTCATGCGATAAGGAGTACTTATGCGGCGCTTTCAGCGGGCTACTTTCTTCAGCATTGTCCCCTTCTTGGTGGTGCCACTGCTCTTGTCCACCGTTCAGCTTTTTTCCTCCGTTTCCACCGTGTCCCCCAAAGACCTGGCTGCTTCAAAGCGCACCGAAGCGCGGGTGACTAGGGTCATTGACGGGGCAAACATTGAAGTGGACATAGCGGGGGAGACGTTCCAGGTGGTCTACGCCGGCCTGGAGGTCCCACAACCCGTGGGCGTGGACTACCTCAAAGCTGACGTCTTCTATGCCAAAGGCACGGTTGCGAATGCAGACCTTGTTGCGGGCAAAACGGTTATTCTGGAACGCGACGTGACCAACGTGGATGCGCAGGGCAGGCTGGTGCGCTGGGTATGGCAGGGCGGGACGCTGGTCAACCAAACGCTTGCCTTTGAAGGGATGGCCTGGGTAAACGTGACCCCGCCGGACAACAAGCACGAAGACCAGCTTGTTAATGCACTGACCAGGTCCCGCGTTAACGGCAACGGGATGTGGGATACCAGCGGTAGCGGAGAAACGGACTGCGCCACCTGCGCTTATTTGCAGGCCAAGGCGGAGGAAGAACTGAAGGCCAAGGGCATATCCTAGTCCAATTTGGGCAAGAGTAAACACGAAAGAGGGAGGCAGTCAATACTGCCTCCCTCTTTCTGTCTCCCTGTTCGTTTGGATGGCTGCTTGCCGCCCTTGCGTTCCTTTGTGTAGTATGCAAAGGATGGTTGCCATACATTTTGCAAAGAGAACGGAGCATACATGGAACGCACCCTCGTACTCCTCAAGCCCGACGCCGTCCAGCGTGGACTGGTGGGCCGGATCATAGGGCGTCTGGAAGGGCGGGGCCTCAAGATCGCCGGCATGAAGCTGATGCAGATGGACCAGGCCCTGGCACATCGGCATTACGAGGCCCACGTGGGCAAGGGCTTCTTCCCCGGCCTGGTCAGCTTCATTACCTCTGGGCCGCTGGTGGCAATGGTGCTGGAGGGCAAAGACGCCGTCGCCGTCGTGCGGTCTACCATGGGCGAGACCAACGCCGCAAAAGCGGCCCCGGGCACGGTACGCGGCGATTTTGCCATAGACATTGGTCGGAACCTGGTCCACGGCTCCGACTCCGTTGAAGCAGCCAAGCGCGAAATCGCCATCTTCTTCAAGGACTCGGAGGTGCTGACCTACAAGCGGGATACTGACCCTTGGATCCTAGAGAGCTAGAGTAACGAAGAAGGGCCTCGGTTAGGAGGCCCTTCTTCGTTGTTGGGCTTTACCAGCTTTGCACGGAAAGTACCCCAAAAGTTCTCTTCTGCCTTGGCCCATCGCCTTCGGTGGGGGAAGGAATTGTATCTTCCCGATTCCATCGGGACAGGCCCCCGGCGGGAACTCACGTTCCCTGCACCTTCCTAGGTTTTCGTGCAAAGCCGCTTTGCCTGGTGAACAGCGGACTCCCGTGGAAGGTGAAGCAACCAACGCCTCGTTACTGCATCCGGACAAGCTGCTGGCCCTTTGCCCACAGGTCTTCCAGGTGATAGAAGGCCCGTTCCTGCGGCGCAAAGAGGTGGATGATAACGTCACCGAAGTCCAATAGCAGCCAGCCTGCATCCGTAATGCCTTCGGCGTGATGCAGCTTTGCCCCTGCCTGCTCCAGGGCATCTTCCAAGTCCTGCTTCAGAGCGTTCATGAGGCGCGGGTTGTCCGCGGTCAAGATAACAAAGAAGTCCGCAAAGGTCCCAAGCCTGCGGATGTCCAGCAGCAGGATGTCTGTCGCCTGCTTGTCCGAGGCTACGTCCACGGCTTTTCGTGCGATATCAATGGGTTCCAGGTTCTGCTCCTCAATTAGTCTGATTAGATTATAGGTTCGGCGACAAAGCGGGGTCAATCACGCCACAATTTTGTCAAGGTCTTTCGGTGATGTCAAAGCCCATTCGTGGTGAGCCTGTCGAACCACGACGGGACTTAGGGCCATATAGAGAACACCGAAAGACCTTGGCGGCGGTGTCCCCACGATTGTCCGTACCTTTCCCCTGTGTTACCCTCGTAATAGTCCGTATTGAGTAACGTGTGTATGGGTAAGAAGCGCGTCGTCGTCGCCATGAGCGGCGGAGTGGACTCCTCCGTAGCTGCCTTGCTGTTGCAAGAGGCAGGCTATGACGTTGTGGGCGTGACGATGCGCCTGTTCACCGCGGACAATGCCGATACGCTGTCGGTGTATACCAAGGGGTGCTGCACCCTGGAAGACGTGGACGACGCTCGGCGCGTGTGCCAGATCATCGGCGCGCCCCATTACCTGCTGAACTTTGAGCGGGAGTTCCAGGAGCACGTCATAGACTATTTCTGCCAGGAGTACGAGCGGGGGCGGACGCCCCACCCGTGTCTGGCCTGCAACGAGAAGATCAAGTTCAGCTTCCTCCTGGAACGCGCCCTGGGCCTGGACGCGGACTACGTCGCCACGGGGCACTACGCGAGGGTCGTGCAGAGGGACGGCGGCTACCGCCTTTTGAAGGGCGTGGACGCCTCCAAAGACCAGTCCTATGTGCTGTACACGCTGCGCCAGCAGGAGCTAGCCAGGGTGCTCTTGCCCGTGGGCGGCTATGCCAAGACGGAGATACGCGAGATTGCACGACGGGGCGGCCTGCCGGTGGCGGACAAGCCGGACAGCCAGGAGATCTGCTTTATCCCCAGCGGCGATTATCGCGCCTTCCTTGCGGAGCGGGTGCAACCGAAGCCCGGCAACATCGTGGACAGTGACGGCAGGGTGCTGGGATCGCATACGGGCGTACACAACTTTACCATAGGCCAGCGCAAGGGACTGGGAGTCTTTGGCCCAATGCCCCTGTACGTAGTCGGCATCCGCGCCAACCGCAACGAAGTGGTGGTGGGAGGCGCGCAGGAGCTGCTGCAAACGGCCCTCTACGCCTCATCGGTCAGCTTCCCGAACGGGTCACTGGACGGCCCTACGGAAGTCACTGCGAAGATACGATACAAGGCGTCGGAAAGCCCGGCCACGTTGACCCCATCGGGCGATGGCGTCGTTATCCGGTTCCATCAGCCGCAACGGGCTATAACGCCGGGCCAGGCCGTCGCCTTCTATCAGGGCGAGGAGTTGCTTGGCGGCGGTATCATTGAGGGGCCAATGGACGAAAGCGCCGGGGAGCAGTTGGCGTCTGCTCTGGCTACACCTGTGTAGCGCAATTCGCATCCAGCGAAGCGACTCTTGCATACCGTCTCCCTTGCGGGCGTTATGACTTTCTGCCATGCCAGCGAGGTGGTCTTTTGTAATCCTGGTCGGGGTGATGTTTTTGGCTGGTAAACTCGTCGCCACCTTCGCGGAAGAGACTCGCCTGTTACGGCAGGGCTTCCACTGTATCGCCGGCGTGGATGAGGTGGGGCGCGGGCCGCTGGCTGGCCCAGTCCTGGCAGGGGCCGTGGTGTTGGACGCCCTGGCGGACCTCCCCTTTTACCCCTACCTGCGCGACAGCAAGGCGTTGTCCGCGCTCCAACGGGAGCGGCTGAACGAAGCGATCCGCCGTGACGCGATGGCAGCCGCTACAGGGTCGGCCAGCCCTGAAGAAATCGCGGAGTTGGGCATTGTGGGCGCGACCAAGCAGGCCATGCGGCGGGCGGTGGCCGCGCTTGCGCTGCGCCCCGACCATCTGCTGATAGACGCCGTGCCGTTGCCGGAGGCCGGCGTGCCCTTTCGCGCCATCATCAAAGGCGACGCCTTGTGCCGCTCCATCGCCGCCGCCTCTATCATCGCCAAGGTGGAACGCGACCACCTGATGGAATCCTTGGACCAGCAGTACCCCGGCTACGGCTTCGCCCAGCACAAAGGCTATCCAACCCCTGAGCACCTGGCCTGTCTTGCGAAGCTGGGGCCGTGTCTCATCCACCGGCGGGGTTTTGCCCCTGTAGACAGCCTGTTTGAACCAAACAAAAACACAAAACCAACAGTGGAACAGGAGCTCGGCCTATCTGCGGAAGAGGCAGTCGCCGGATTCCTGGAGAGGCGCGGCTACGCAGTCCTGGCGCGCAACTACCGGTGTCCCTGGGGAGAAGTGGATGTTGTAGCACGCGACGCCACGGGTGTTGTGGCGTTTGTAGAGGTCAAGGCACGGCGCTCGCTGCGCATGGGAACGCCGACGGAGGCGGTGACGCGCCAGAAGGCCCGACGGCTTGTGCTCACGGCCCAGGACTTTTTGCAGCGGTATGGGTTGCAGCAGGCGGAGTGGCGGATTGATGTGGTGTCGGTGCGGTTGGGACATGACGGCAAGCCCGTGGCCTTTGAGCACTTAGTCAATGCCGTTGAGGAGCAAGGGTGATCGTTGTGATGGGTGCAGGGAACGTGAGTTCCCGCCAGGGGTCTGGGGGTGTCCCCCAGATACAATTCTTTTCTTTCCCTCCTCCCGCCGAAGGCGAGGGGGCCAGGGGGCATGGCAGAAGAGGACTTTTGGTGCAAGACCAAGTGGAGGTGTTACGAAGGCTGGGGACATGGTCTTTCGGTACTCCCGCGCCTGTAGGCGAGCGTTGTGTAGGGGCGCGGAAACCGCGCCCACGTTCGGCACCTGTTCCAAGGGCGAGGAAGGCTCAGGAGAGGCGTTTGACCATGCGCAGGCCGGGCGCATCATCGGTGTAAAAGTCCGGCAGAGTCTTGGTAGCTTCGTAGCCGCGACGCTCATAAAGAGCGATGGCGTCGGTGTTGTCGGCGCGCACCTCCAGGCGGATGCGCGTACAGCCCCGCTCCCGGGCCTCGGCTTCCAGCTTGTCCAGCAGGGCGGTGCCCATGCCTCGCCCCTGGAAGTCCGGGTGGGTAACGATGGAGTACAGGTGCGCCGTGCCGCTGCCTTTGCGCCACAGCATCATGGCATAAGCCTGGACGCGCCCACCGGCCTCAATTTTGTAGGTGCCGGCGTTGGCGTGCTGCAACAGGTACTTCAGCCGCAGGGTGCTGTACTGGTCAAGGGGGAAGCCGACGCGCTCCAACTCGGCAAGGGAGTCCAGGTCGGCGATGGTGGCCCGGGTGATAAGATAAGTTGACATAGGCTTTGAAGGGTGGGACATTTGGGAGCAATAGGGCAGCGGGTCTGATTGCTTCTGAGGAGTTGTACCGCCCCGTGAATCCTGACAATTCGGGACATCAAGCCGCAGCCTTTAGGCTGCGATGTTGCCAAGAAGTGCCACAGTCCGCTTCCTAACGCACTCCTCAGACTATAACTAGGCGGGACTATTCTATACCAGGGCGGAGTCGTAAAATAGCACAGAAACGCTTGCGAGGCCACATGTAGTTATGCCAATCTACGAGTACCGCTGCAACCAGTGTCAGCGGAAAAGCAGCCACTTTTTCAGGAGCTTCTCCGACGCGCGGACGCCGGCGTGCCCGCACTGCGCCAGCGCCGACGTGCGCCGCGTCATGTCCACCTTTGCCGTACACGTGCCTTGGGATTCGGGGATAAATATCCCATCGTCGGAGACCTTCGGTGACTTTGACGAGGATGACCCAAAGAGCATGACGGAGTGGGCCAAGGGCATGAGGCGGGACATGGGAGAATCCTTTGGCAGGGAGTTGGACGAGTTCGCAGCCGAGATGGAAGCGTCGCCGGAAACAGGTGAAGGCGGCGAAGATATTGGAATGGGAGATTAGCCATGCCTATCTACGAGTTCCTGTGCGCCGATTGCGGAAAGAAGTCCAGTTTCCTGACGCGGTCCATCAACTCGCCCCTGGAGCCGGTGTGCCGGGCGTGCGGCGGCAGTCGTATGCAGCGGGCAGTGTCCTCCTTTGCCATCGGCAAGACGACGCAGCAGGTGCACGACCAGACGGGCCCCGTGCCGGCGTACCCGGACGGGGACTTTTACGAGGACCCTCGCAACATTGGGCGCAACGTGGAGGAGACCTTCCACAAGAACGACATGCTGATACCTGATAGCATACACGAGGTCATAGACGCCGCCAGGGAAGGGAGACCGCCCGTCGGGTTGGACTTTTAGCCGCCAGTTCTTATGCCTCATCGGGGAAAAAGATAGTCCCTTCTCCCCTTGCGGGAGAAGGCTAGGATGAGGGGTGGGCGCATGCCACGAATGAGGCGAGTTGTTGTTAATGACTACAAGAGGGCAGAGTAACAGTTGGGGCACTGCCTACTGTGGCTATCGGGCTTGGGATAGCTTTGGGAGTAGATAGGATTTACTATGACAACGACATTGCGCGGGAACGCCGGGAAACGCCAGGGGGCCGCTGCCAAGGTGGCGGGCCTCTACGTCATCGTTGACCCGCAGCTCACGAAAGGCCGTGACGTGGCGGAGGTGACGCTTGCCGCCCTGCGCGGCGGCGCCACGGCCATCCAGCTTCGGGACAAGACGCATGACAAGGGCGACCAGCTTCCCGTGGCCCGCCGGCTCAAAGCGCTGTGCGACCAGTTCGGAGCGTCGTTCATCGTCAACGACCACGCCGATCTTGCGGTGGCGGCGGACGCCCACGGCCTGCATGTGGGCCAGCACGACCTGCCCGTACAAGAGGTGCGGAAGATTCTGAAAGCCTACCAGTTCACCGGCACGTCCAACGCGCTGCTGCAAGAGGCGGAAGTCTCGGTGGAGCAGCAGGCGGACTACGTGGCGGTTGGGGACATCTTCGGCTCGGCATCCAAGACCAACACGCGGCCTGCCGGGTTGGAGGCACTGCGCCGTGTGCGGCAGGCCATTAAAAACGTCCCCATCGTCGCCATTGGGGGCATTACCCTGGGCAACGTGGACAGCGCGTTGGAGGCGGGTGCGGACGGCGTCTGCGTCATCAGTGCCGTGTGCATGGCGGACGACCCGGAGGAGGCAGCGCGGGCGCTGGTGGAGCGCATACGGGCGCATAAACCACGGTAGGGGCGACGCATGCGTCGCCCCTACCGTGGTTTATGCCTGCACAATCCCCCTAAACTTCTCCCAGTACTCCGGGAACGTCTTGGACACGCAGCCGGGGTTCTCAATGGTGATGGCTGCATCGTCCAGGGCCGCCAGGGAGAAGCACATGGCCATGCGGTGGTCGTTGTACGTTGCGATGACCGCAGGCTGGATGCGCTCCGGCGGCGTGATCTCCAGGGAGTCCCGTCCCTCTACCACGCCAGCGCCGACCTTGCGTAGCTCCGTTGCCATAGCCGTCAGGCGGTCGCTCTCCTTGACCCGCCAGTTGCCGATGTTGCGGATGGTGGTCTTGCCCCTGGCGAAGAGGGCGGTCACGGCCACGGTCATGGCGGCGTCCGGGATGCGGCTCAGGTCCATGTCCACGCCGTGCAGGTCGCCCCGGGACACCTCAATCCAGTCAAAGCCCCAGCGCACCTTGGCCCCCATGCGCTCCAGCACATTGGCGTGCTCAATATCGCCTTGCACGCTGTCTTTGCCCACGCCTACCACGCGCACCGTCCCGCCGCGTATGGCCCCCGCGGAAAGGAAGTAGGTGGCCGAGGACGCATCGCCTTCCACAAGCACGTCGCCCGGGGAGCGGTAGCCCTGCCCGCCGGGCACGCGGAAGCCGGCGTAGCCCTCGCGTTCCACCTTGACGCCGAAGCGTTGCATCACGTTCAGGGTCATGTCAATGTAGGGCTTGGACACCAGGTCGCCGGCCACCTCAATCGCCAACTCCTCTTTGACCAGGGGCGAGGCCAACAGCACGGCGGTGAGGAACTGGCTGGACACGTCCCCGCGCACCGATACGCGCCCGCCGCGCAGCCCGCCGGCGTGGATGGTAAGGGGTGGATACCCCTCCTGCCCGTGATAGCGGATGTCTGCGCCCATTTGCCGCAAGGCGTCCACAAGGTCTCCGATGGGACGCTCCAACATGCGTGGCTCGCCGGTCAGGGTGAACTCGCCTTTGCCCAGGCACAACGCCGCGCACAGCGGGCGGATGGCGGTGCCGGCCAGCCCCAAGAACAGCTCCGCCTTCCGGGAGGGCAGGGGGCCGCCCGCGCCTACCACAGTAGCCTGCGTCCAGTCCTTGGAAAGCTCCAGAGCGACGCCCAGCGTTTGCAGCGCCTTGACCATGAACCGCGTATCGTCGCTGTCCAGCAGGTTGTGTACCCTTGTGGTCCCCGATGCCAGCGCGCCCAGGAGCAGCAGCCGGTTGGAAAGGCTCTTGGAGCCGGGCAGTGTCACCTGGCCGTCCGCCCGGTGAATCGGTTGTAGCGTCAGCGTCTCCATGTGGGGTCACGCTCCGTGATGTGGCCTTGGGCGTTTGTACGCTTTGCGGCTTGCGGTAGTATTATTGCCCCAGTGCCTTGTAATTCCAAGAGCGGGCGGTCAGAACTCTCTTAGCACCGCCCCCTGAAGGGGGCGGCATCAAGCCCCAGCCTTCAGGCTGGGGTGAAGAAAACCTGCGTTGTGAGGAGCTATGGAACGCACCTATCAGCTTTCGGCCCACGTCCAGGAGGCAGTTGCCCGCTTGGAAGCCACCCACGGCGCGCGCGAGCTGGCCTACCCCTTGACTCGCAAGGTCATCCAGGCCAGCGCCAACGCCATCCGCGCCGCCCACCGCCACGATTATCCCCAGAGTCGCGCTCTGCTGTCCCAGGCCCAGAGCATCCTCCAGCAAATACTGGAGGCGTTGAAAGACCAGCCGGACATCCTCTACTCCGGCTACGTCTCCGATGCGCAGAAGGAGTACGCCGAGGCCAATGCCACCCTTGCCTTTCTCTCCGGCTCGCCACTGCCTGGCCCGGCGGAGTTGCGTGTTGAGGTTGCGCCCTACCTCAACGGGCTAGCAGAAGCGGCCAGCGAGCTGCGTCGCACCATCCTGGACGCCCTGCGTGCCAACAATCTCGCCCCCTGCGAGGGCTGGATGGCCGTAATGGACGAGGTCTACAGCCTGCTGGTCACCGTGGATTTCCCCGATGCCGTCACCGGCGGCCTGCGCCGCACCACTGACCAGCTCCGGGGCGTGCTGGAACGCACCCGGGGCGACCTGACTATGGCACTGCGTCAACACGCCTTAGAGCAGACCTTGGCACAGTTTCAGGGCAGGCTTCCCAGCTAATGGTTGCTGGAAAACATCCTCAGCCCCCCAGAGGGGATTGATTTGTATTTAGGGGACACCCCCAAACCCCCGCCAAAGGGGCTTTGCCCTTCTGGACACCCCTTTTTCAGCACCGTTCTAAGGGCCGGGGGCTGGCGTGGACGAAGGCTTCACGATATTAGAGAGCTCGCCTTTGGCGTAGGAGTCCGACAGAGGCCACGTCTTGATGTTCTCCGGCGTCACAATGCCGCCTGAGAAGACGAATTGCATGGCAGTGGGCACAGAAATGTCGGTGTCAAGCACCTCTTCAATAAGCAAGATTGCTACCCAACCGGAGGTGGGCGTAGGGGCGGTGGGGATGTACACAACCGCATACGGCTCCTTAAACATCGTGCTGATGCCCGTGAGGAAGCCCAGTGTCCAAAGGCCCTGTCGCGGATATTGGATCATGACCACCCGTCGAAAGCCCGTGGTGCTTGAGCCTGAAAAAGAGTCCATCAACTTCTGCGTCGCCGAATAGACCACGCCGATAACGGGGACCCTCAGCACGGCTTTTCTGCCCCAAGCGATCAGGCGTCGTCCTATGGTATTGGCGAACACAAACCCGGCCACGTAAATAAGGAGGACAGCCGCAGCAACGCCGACGCCTGGCAGGGTCCAGGTAACGCCGAATTTCTCCAGGAGCCAGGCGATGCTTGGGCCCAGCACCCCATCAACTATGTCAAAGACGAAACGAAGGATGAAGTAGGTGAGGGCCACCGGCAACAGCAAGAGGCTGCCGGCAATGAGGTACCTACGCAGGTGCGCGCCGATGTTGTTTTTGATCCGTTGCCACAACCCCGGCGGTTTGGCTACGTTGTAACGCTCTTGTGACGTCATAGGACTCCCTCATACACCCATTGGGCCTTGCTTCAAAAGTCCTTTTGACATATCCCTCTAGCCCCCTTCCCTAAAGGGAAGGGGAAGAATTGTATCTGTCCCGATGTATCGGGACAGACCCCCAGCGGGAATCCCGATGTGTCGGGACACCTTCCTGACTTTTGAGGCGACACGGGCCCATTGCCCAAATGGGCCTCCTCAGCCGAAGTATACCCAAGGAAGGTGCGGCGCACAACAGAAAGGCGACGTTCGGCACCCCAGTACCTATGAGAGAAAGGTCGCGCAAGGGGCGCAATGCCTCGCGCCCCTACGATTGCTGGCGCTACACCCTGAAGGGACGCCATACGGACGAAGAGCCAAAAGACACCGCCACCAAGGGTATGGCTGAAAGACGCTCCGTTCAAGGGATGGTAGCGCTTATAAAGCGAACAACTGCAAGCCGGGTTCTGTTTGCTTTGGTGTGTTATTCAGTGCTCGCGACTAAAGTCTGGGGTTAACCCAAGCCAAACCTGGCACTTTAGTGCCAGGACACAAGACTACCCCAGCCAAGCAAACGGAACTGCAAACTCCAAGCGTTTGACCTTCGGAAGAGATACCCCTAGAATCAATGACCAGGAGGTCGTCCCTTGATACAAATCGGCATGAATCCCAACATCATCAATGCCGGCGGCTTTGTGCTGAGCTGGCATGGGTTCTTTACCTTTGTAGCCGTGGCGGTTGGCGTGTTCCAAGTGGCACGCTGGGCAAAACGCGCGGGCATAGATACGGAAGCGGTGTATGCGGTGGCGGTGTGGTGCGTGGTGGGCGGCATCATCGGTGCACGCACCGTGCATGTTATTGACCGCTGGGACTACTACGGCCAGAACCCCGGTCAAATCCTGGCTGTCTGGCAAGGCGGCATCGGCCTGTGGGGCGCTATCCTGTTCGGCTTTCTGGGCGGGGCCGCCTACATCGGCGGGCGCAGGCTGTTGGCCCGCATCTACTCCGGCCAAACTATGGGCTGGTTCAAGAAGCTGATGGGCGAGAAGATTGCCCAAGGCTACCTCAACGGCGTCATGTGGGCGCGCTTCAAGGACTTCTCCATTGGCCGTCTCGCCGACGTGACTGCACCGGCCATGCTCATCGCCCAGACCATCGGGCGCATCGGCGACATCATCAACGGCGAGCACACCGCCCAGGCTACCGGCCTGCCCTGGGGGTTCGTCTACAGCCACCCCCTCAGCCCTTCCTTCCAGCAGTGGGGGCTGAACGGCAGCCAGCCGGTCATAGCCTATGAAATGCTCTGGAACATGGTCGTCCTGTTCGTTATCTGGAAGTTGCGGGACCGGCTGGCTCCCCCGGGGATGCTCTTTACGCTGTACCTGATGCTCTACGCCCTGGGCCGCTTCTTTATCCAGTTCCTGCGCATGGACAAGGTGTGGTTTGCCGGGCTGCAAGAGGCCCACGTCATCGCACTGGCTGTCTTGCTGGTCACTGTGCCGTTGCTGGCCTACAAGGCCCGTTTCGTGAAGGCTGCTCCAACGCAGGCGGTTACCGCGCGTCAGCGCAGGAGGGCGAGGGGGAAGGGATAATAGGAACAGGGCGGTTCAAGTCGCAGCAGGGATTGTAGGGGCGGGGTTTCCCCGCCTAGTCCTGCTCGAACGCCGGGAGACGTGGGTGAGGTTACCTCGCCCCTACGCGTTTGCTATCCTGCGCCCCGCATGTCCTGCACGTGCAGTTGCAGCGCTTGCCCCGGCAGGAACCGATCCAGCTCCACGGTGTAGACGATGTCCAGGCGCGTCGCCCCCTGGGGGAAGGCGTTGCCCTGACCAAAGGCCACCGCATTCCACGTGACGCCGCCGTCCCGCACCCGAAGCCGCAGGTGCCTGCCGTTGACACCGATGGGACGCGCCTCCACCACCTGCACGCCCCGGCTCAGGAACACCGGCTCCGGGTTGCCCGCGCCGAAGGGCGATAGGAGGTGTACCTGCCGGTACACGTCCTTTGGCATCGCCGCCAGCGACAGTTGCATGTCTATGTCCAGCCACGGCGAAGGCGCTTGGTCTTTCTGGCCTACTCCGAAGGCTTGGTCTGCGGCGGTCTTCGCCAGCTCACCAAGCGATTGACGGAGGAGAGGCAACCGCTCCGTCGCAATGGTGAAGCCTGCTGCCTGGGCATGGCCGCCGTACCGCACAAAGCCTCCCACCTGGCGCTCCACCTGGTGCAACGCCTCGCCGATGTTGAACCAGGGCACGCTCCGGCAGCTCCCCCGGCTGTACGGTTCACCCAGGTTGAGTACCACCGCAGGCCGCGCAAACTCCTCTGCCAGCCGTCCCGCCACCAGCCCAATGATCCCCGGCGAAAACTCGGCGTCGCCCACCATGAGTAGCGGCCCAAGCTCCAGGATTGACTTTGCCCGCTGGTAGGCGGCCTCCGTCGTCTCCTGGCGTTGCCGGTTCTGCTGCTCCAACGTCTGCGCCAGTGTCTCCGCTTCCAGGCGCGACTGCGTGGTCAGCAGGCGGTAGCTGGCCTCGGCGGAGTCCATCCGCCCCGAAGCGTTCAGGCGCGGGGCAAGCTGCCAGCCAACGGCTTCCGTATCAATGGTGCGGCCCTCCAATCGTGCCCAGCGCACCAGCGCCTCCAACCCCGGCGATGGCGACCGCGTCAGGTGGTCCAGCCCTTGCCGGACAATGGAGCGGTTTTCGTCCACCAGCGGCGCCACGTCGGCGATGGTGCCCAGGGAAGCCAGGGACAGCAGCGCGCCGGTCACGTCCTCCTGGGGCTGTGTGACGCTGTGCAGCGCCTGGGCTACCTTGAGCGCCAGCCCGGCTCCGGTAAGCTCGGCGAAGGGATAGGCCGATTCGGGCAGCCGCGGGTCCACAATGGCGAGGGCAGGCGGCAGGACCTCCGGCGGCAGGTGGTGATCGGTGATGATCGTGTCCACGCCTGCCTGGGCCGCCAGCGCCACCTCGCCGGCGGAGGAGATGCCGGTGTCCACCGTCACCAGCAGGCGCACGCCCTGGCTTGCTAGCCGCTCCACGGATTGCGGGCTGAGGCCGTGCCCCTCCTCCATGCGGTGGGGGATATAGGGGATAACCTCGCAACCCAGCGGCCGCAGCGCCGTGGCCAGCAACGCCGTGGCGGAGAGGCCGTCCACGTCAAAGTCGCCGAAGATGGCTATGGTCTCGCGTCGTTGCAATGCCTCTTGCAGGCGACGGACTGCTGCCTCCATGCCCGGCAGGGCAAAGGGATCGTGGGAGAGCGGCGACTGGGAGAGAAAGGCGGAAGCCAGCTTCTGATTGGATATGCCACGGTTGTGCAGGAGCTGCGCCAGCAGGGGATGGTAACTTTTCAGCGAGGCGCGTACCGTGCTGGGGAGCAAAGGGCGAAGCCGCCACTGCTTGCGACCGCCAAAGGGGAGGAGTGTGGACGCTTGCGTCACCTAATCTTCTTTGACGCCGTAGCGTTTCTGGATGAGGTCGCCGAGGACTGGGTAGCGAAAACTCAGGTTCATCGCGCAACGGATGGCCCCCATGACCGCCTCCATGTACACCACAATGAGGAACACCTGGAGCCAGAAGGTCCTGGAGGCGAATCGGCTGGCGTCTTCCGCACCGGTGGATGGGCTCAGTTGCAGGAGCAAGAAGACCGTAAAGGCAATAGCCTGAAAGGTAAGGGCCTGGAGCGTCTGGAAAGCCAGCCAAGGGGAAGTGCGGCGGCTGCGATAGAACAGGTACATGGTGATGAAGAGACCGATGCTGCCCCCTATGGCGTAGAAGAGGAACACCGGCACGGTCATCAAATGGGACAGCATGGCCCAGAGTCGCTCTTGCCTACTGTGGTTGTATTTGCGCATGAGGGTTGCCTTCCCGAAGCGGTTGAGGGCCGATTGCAATGGCTGTTTCTACGCCATTGCTACGAAAATAGCTTCCTCCCTCCTTGCGGGGGAGTCCCGATGACATCGGGAGAGGTGGGGGGGCGCTCCACCGGTCGCCCCCATCTTAGCCTTCCCCCGTAAAGGGGGAAGGGACACGCCTACAAGCCATTTTTATCATTGACGGCGTCCCGATTCCATCGGGGCATGAAAGATTCAGAGTGAGAGCCTCGCCATTCATGCAACGCGGACGGCGCTTGCCCGGAATCGCCTATCCTGGTCCCCGTAGTGCGCACAGGGCGAAACAGGGGGGTACTGATTGCCGAACTTGTAGGGGCGTCCCGACGAATCGGGATTCCGTCCCTACGCGGTAGCACATCCAAACTACAGAGCCGTTCCAGAGTAGCTGCTGAACCTTATTTTCGTGATAACGACGGCACGGATAACCGTCTAGCCAAGCATTGCCTTCCGGAAGATAAGGGAGGAGTTGTGCCCGCCGAAGCCCAGAGAGTTGCTCATCACCGTGGTCAGAGTGGCGTAGCGGGCCTCGTTGGGCACGTAGTCCAGGTCGCACTCCGGGTCCGGGTTCTGGTAGTTGACCGTCGGCGGGATCACGCCCTTTTGCAGCGCCATGACGCTGATGACCGCTTCAATGGCGGCGGCCGCGCCTAGGAGGTGGCCGGTCATGGACTTTGTGGAGCTGATGGGCACTCTGGGGGCATGTGGGCCGAAAACAGCCTTGATGCCAAGGGTCTCAAACTTATCGTTCAGCGGCGTGGATGTGCCGTGGGCGTTCAGGTAGTCAATGTCCGTGGGCTGGATGCCTGCCGCCCGCAACGCAAGGCGCATGGCCCGCGCGCCACCTTCGCCGCCGGGAGCAGGCTGGGTGATGTGGAAGGCATCCGAGGTCGCTCCATAGCCAGCCAACTCCGCAAGGGGCTGCACGCCCCGGCGCCGCATGCTCTCCTCCGTCTCCAGCACCAGCACGCCGGAACCTTCCCCCATGACAAAGCCGTCGCGCTGGGCGTCAAAGGGACGGCTGGCGTGTTTCGGATCGTCGTTGCGGCGGGAGAGCGCCTGGCAGGAGTTGAAGCCCGCCACAGCGACGGGACAGATGGGGGCTTCCGCGCCGCCGGCAAAGGCAATATCGGCATCGCCCTGGCGCAGCAGGTTCCATGCCGTGCCGATGGCCTCTGCGCCGCTTGAGCAGGAGGAGGTGGTGCAGAAGTTGGCGCCTTTGGTCCCTACGGCCATGGACACGTTGCCGGACGCCATATCCGGCAGCATCATGGGGATTAGGAAGGGGCTGACCCGCGTCGGGCCGCGGTCCTTCAGCACCTGCCATTGCTCGGACAGCGTGCCGATGCCGCCGATGCCGCTGCCGATGACGGTAATGACCCGGGTGGCGTCAACCTGCTCCATGTCCAGACGGGCGTGGGCCTTCGCTTCCTGGGCCGCCACCATTGCAAACTGGGAAAAGCGGTCCATGCGCCGCGCTTGCTTGGCGTCCAGGAAATCCCCGGGCTTGAAATTTTTGACCTCAGCGGCAAAGCGCGTCTCAAACCCTTCGGTGTTGAAAGAGGAGATGTGGTCTATGCCGGAAATGCCGTTGACCAGGTTGTCAAAAGAAGAAAGCGCATTCAACCCTACTGGGGAGATCATTCCTATGCCGGTGACGAAGATGCGTGGCGTAGCCAAGCCAGGACCTCCTACGCTTGATAACAATCGTCCCCCTCCCGTGCCGGCAAGGGGGACGGTGGACTGCAGCAAACCTATGCCTTTACCAGAGTGGCGTTGGAGTTGGACTCCAACTGACGCCTGAACTCAGCAATAGCAGTGGACACGGTTTCCCCCAGCTCGTTGAGATTGGCGTACACGCTCTCCGTCAGGTCGGTCAAGCGGTTAGGCAACGCTGGTCCTGCGTCGGAGCGCAGTACCAGTGTCCCCCGCGCGTCGTTGACGCGAGCGGCCAATGCGGTGTGGATGTCGTTGACCTTGGCGGACACCGTCTTTTGAAGCTCGTCCAGCTTGGTGGAAGCGTTGGTCCGCATGTCCCCTGCCGTGGTGGAAAAGCTGGAGCGCAGGTCTATCAGCCGTCCGGAAAGAGTGGTACCTAACTCGTCCATCCGGGCCGAAAGGGTCTCCTGGAGGTCGGTCACCTTGGCCCTGGCGGATAGGCGCAGCTCGTCGGTGCGGGAAGCGCCCGGTGCGCTGGGCGCAATCCAGGGGGCGTAGGTATCCGCCGCCTGGGTGACGCTGGCCAAGACGGTCTCCCGCGTCTCGGAGAAGGCGCGGCGCAGGCTGTCCTCCAACTGGGTGACGGGTGAGTCCGCGGGCCGCACGTAGGTGCGGGAGGTGGTGATGGTCTGCCGGGCCTCTTCCTCCCTGGTCTCCATGATGTTGTAGTAGGCCTTGCTCTTGAAGATGCGGAAGATGCGTTCGTACATCTTGTCCACGGTGTGCAGCCGCCCGGTGTAGCGGGCGTAGAGGTCCCGTGACTCCTGGAGGCCCCAGCGCTTGTCGTAGTAGACGAACTGGCGGCCCGTGTACAGATGGTAGGGGCGCATCTTGCCTTCCGGCAGGATGGAGCCGTCCTCGTCCAGGGGGGTCAGACTCCAGTTGACGGTGGCAGGCAGGGGCGTCAGTAGGTTGGCCGTCTGATAGCGGCTGACCGTTTTGACCCAGTCGGCCATGCGCATGATGGAGTCTTCCGTGTCGTAGGGCAGGCCAATGATGGTCATGGCCGTGACGATGAACCCCATGTCGTTCAAAACGGTGAGGTCCTTGTGCATCTGGCCGGGGTCCTGGCGCTTGTTCACCGCTTTCAGGTTCTCCGCGCTGGAGGACTCCACGCCGACGTACAGCATCTGGATGCCCGCATCCAGCATAGATTGGGCCAAGTCAGGGTCCTGGCCCACTTCGGCGCGGCCTTGGCAAATCATCCACATGCCTTCCGTGCGGCCTTTCCAGCTCTTCAGCCGGGCCAAGCGCTCGTCGCGGAACTTCACGGCGCGCAAGGGGGGGGTATGCAGATCGTCGGAGACAAAAACGCTAAAGCGTCCTTCCTTGTTGGTGTAGATAAGGCCGTCCTCAGCCAGTTTATGGAGTTGGGCGATGCGTTTGAACTCTACTTCGCGGGGGACCATGCGATAGCCGTGGAACTGCTGGATCACCTGGCAGTAGGTGCACTTCTCCGTGCAGCCGCGCACCGTCTCCATGACGCCCGCCGCCAGGGGGTTGTGGGGCGTCAGGTCTTTGATGGCGCCGAAGTCCGGGGTCTCCACGATCTCCGGGTGGATCACGCCCATACGCGGCGTCACCACCGTCTTGCCGTTTTCCAGGAAGGCGATGCCGGGGATCTTGCGCAGTTCGCGATACCGGTCTGCGCCACGGTAGGCCAGCATAACGTCTGCCAGGTGGCCGATGATGTCCTCGCCTTCGCGCTGCACGATGACGTCTATCATGCCGTAGCGCAGGGCCTCTTCGTACAGCGGGCTCATGTGCGGCCCGCCGCCGATGATGGGCATGTTCGGGTGGGCCTGGCGAGCCATGCGCGTGATCTGGTAGGCGCGGGGGGCTTCGTTGATGAGCGCCGTCATCATCAGGATGTCCACGTGGTCCAGGTCTTTGACCGGGTCCACCTTGCCGTTGCGGTCCTCGTACCACACTTCCCGCTCGTAGCGGTACTCGCCGTCCCACTGCTTCAGTGCGCCGGAGATGTACAGGGGACCTTGGCGGGGAATGGCGACGTACTCAAAGTTGCCGCCGGTGGACTTGGGCGCTACCAGCAGCACGTTCTTCACGGACCTGGCGGATGCTATGGTGGTCATAGCCGCACCTCTTTAGGGGTGATAGTGTAGGTGGATGGGCAGGGGAGATAAGGAGATTTCAATTTTGAAGAGAGATTAGGTGTAAAGTAATCCATTGTCGGTATTATACCCCAACGCCGAAGGGAAGCAAATTGCATGAGGGAATTGTTCGCCCTTGCCTCGTCACTCGCGCTGCGCTAGGCCCCAGCGGGTCTGGACAAAGCGCTCAAGGCGCAGGAAAACGAGGCGGTCAAAGGTAAGGCCCAGCATGACAATCACCAGCATCACCGCCATCATTTGCGCTACGTCGTTGAACTCGCGGCCCACTTCCAGCAAGTGGCCCAGCCCCGGCGTGAAAAAGATTAGCTCTGCGGCCATAAGGGAGCGCCACGCAAAAGACCACCCCAGCTTCATGCCTGTGATGACATGGGGGAGCGAGGCGGGCAGCACGATGTGCAGATACAGGCCGGGGCCGGAAGCGCCCAGGTTCCGCGCAGTGCGGAAGTACAGTGTGGGGATGTTCTTCACCCCGTCGGTGGTGGCCTGAGTAATAGCCAGGGTGGAACCCAGCAGCACCACAAAGAGAATGGCCTTGTCGTTCAGCCCAAACCACAGCAGCGCCAGCGGTAGCCAGGTGATGCTGGGCAATGCCTGCAGCCCGAGTACCGGCAGACCGATGGTCTCTTCCATCAGCTTCACCCGGGCAATGGCAACGCCAAGGCCGACGCCCAAGATGATAGAGATGCTGTACCCTATGGCCATGCGCCGCATGCTGGAGGTCACCGCCCGCAGCACCGAGCCGTCCCGCAAGCCGTCCCATAGACGGTCCAACACCGTCAGGGGCGATGGCAGCAGATAGGGCGGCCAGATGTGCGTGCGCACAATGCCTTCCCATACCAAGAGCACGGCCACCAGAAAAGCGGCCGCCGACAGCCCCGGACGCCATGTTTCCAACCAGTGTTTGTGCTGGAGGGGACTTGGCCTCATGCCTTCCATCTCGTCCTTAGCAATGGTTGTCAACCTTCGTCTCCTTTGAGCATCTCCAGGGCCTTGCTGGAGAGTTCCGTTACGCCGGGAGAGTCTGAATCTCTGGGACGCTGCAGGTCTACAGTGAACTCGCCACGGACCCTGCCCGGCTGGGACCCACCCATGACCACGATCCGGTCAGCCATCACCGCCGCCTCACGCACGTTGTGTGTGATGAACAGTACCGTCTGGTGCGTGGCTGACAGGATGGTCTGGAACTCGGCGTACAGCATGTCTTTGGTCAGCGCGTCCAGGGCGGCAAAAGGCTCGTCCATGAGCAGCACCGCAGGGCTTAAGGCCAGCGCCCGCGCCAGTTGCGCTCGCTGCTTCATGCCGCCGGAAAGCTGATAGATGTAAGCGTTTTGGAACCGGTCAAGGTTCATACGCCGCAGCCAGAACGCTGCCGTTATCTGCCGCTCTTTTCTGGGTTTGCCTGCCAGTTGCAGGCCCAGCTCTACGTTCCCGCGCACCGTCATCCAAGGGAACAGGGCCTGCTCCTGGAACACTACCATGCGCTCCGGCCCTGCCTTGAGTACGGGTGCGCCGTCGGACACTACCGCGCCGGCGTCCGGTCGGAAGAAGCCCGCCGCCAAGTTCAGCGCCGTCGTCTTGCCGCAGCCCGATGGCCCAACCAGGCACACGAACTCCCCGGGCGCTATGTCCAGGCTAAAGTCGTCCAGCGCCCTTACCCAGCCGCCTGGGGTAGAGAATCCCTTGCTCACACCACGGAAGGAGATTTTGTTTGGAGCGGGGTGTATCCCCGCTCTAGTTTCTGCCACTATGGCTAACTGGCTTGCCATGTCTCCCCCTTCAACGAATAGGTTGCTGTCCCAACTCTTTGAGCACCTGGTTCAGCAAGGTCAGGTCCACCATGCCCTGCACGTTGGGTTGCGATTTCAAGAAGCCCAGGTCATAGGCGCGTTGAGCTGCCGTGACGATTGACGTCTCCACCGGATCGTAGGCGATGTCCGTGCGCCCCAGGCTGTCAGCAAGGACGGCGTCGTCCAAAGTTTGATTCGTCAGCTTCGCGATACTTTCCTTCAGAGCTTGCCGGGCTTCTGCTGGGTGCTGTTGCACCCATTGTGTTACTTCCACGTGAGCCTTTAGCCACGACTTTACAACATCGGGGTACTGGTCAAGGAACTCTTTGCGGACAATGACTATCGTGGTGCTGAACTTGCCTTGCGGCCAGATGGTGCGCTCGTCCAAGAAGATCTTGCCTCCAGCCTCGCGTACAAGACGGGTGGCCCACGGCTCCGGCACCCATGCGCCATCCAGCTCTTTGCGCAGAAACAGGGACAGAATGCCTGGATTGGCAATGGGCTGCACCGTCACGGTGCCGCCATTCTCCACTGTTTTTAGGCCATTCTGGGCCAGGTAGGACCGCAGGGCAATGTCCTGGGTGTTGCCAAGCTGGGGTGAAGCCAGGCGCTTGCCTGCCAGGTCTTTGGGCGAGGCGATACCAGTGTCTGCGCGCACTACGAAGGAAGCACCGCCGCTGGCCGCCCCGGCGATCACCCGCAAGGCTTTGCCTCCGGACTGGATATAGCCGTTGACCGCCGGGCTTGGCCCGATGTAGCCAATGTCAATGGCTCCCGCAAATAGGGCTTCAATCTCCGAAGGGCCGGCGTTGAACACCTTGGCGTCAATCTTGACGTCACCCAACTCCTGCTGGAAGGTTGCCATGCCCACGTTGGGCTGGATGTGGGTGACATTGGGGAAATAACCAACGTGAATAACGTTGGGACGCGGCTTCGGCGTTGGCGTGGCCGTTGACTGGGACGCAGAAGTGACGGTCTGATCAGGCTGCACGGTAGCGGTGGCCGTTGACGCTGGCTGGGCCGCAGAGCCACAGGCGACGCCGGCAGCCAGCAAAAGGGGTGAGATAAGCGCTTGAAGCACGGAACGCAGGTTGAGTTTCATACGTGTTGCCTCGGAATGTGTCGTGTTGCTAGTGGAGGACAGATCACGGGCGTTACTTACAACAGCAACACAATCCTGTGGCGCAAGGCAGCGCGAGCCTTATGAATTGCGCAGGCACACCATTGGCTTTCGCAGAGACACGCTGAGATTGCAAAGTCGTCATGTCCTTTGGCAAACAAACGCCCCCTCAACATAGGCTGAGGGGGCGTGCACAGGCTCGTTTACTATGGTTGGGGATTACGCAGGCAAAGTGTACACGTCCCTTGTGGGGCTGCAACAACAGGCCATTGTGATGCCAGTCACAGACAACATGGGCGCAGTATAGCGCCCATAAACTATAACGTCAAGAGTATGTAGTACTATATAATTTGGTTATGATTCCCTGGCAGAGGAGGTGACGTGTTCCTGGCCGTGTACTGCATTTGGGGCTGAGCAACGTTTCGCGCAGAAGGATGCCCAACGCAAGCGGCATTCACCGATTTTCGTTGACCAGATAGGGCGATGGATGCTACTATGAGGGTTAAGCGCGTGGTGAAGACGGGGCAATGGGTAGGGTGGGGCGCTTCTTCTTTGTGGTGGGCGTAGCCCAGTGGTTAAGGCGCCAGGTTGTGGCCCTGGAGATCGAGGGTTCAAATCCCTCCGTCCACCCCACCTTTTCCTTCTCGTCCCGCAATTCCAGAGGAGTCGTGCGCCCGTAGCTCAGCGGATTAGAGCATCGGTCTTCGAAACCGGGGGTCGTGGGTTCAAATCCCACCGGGCGCACCATGTGTCTCGCACGGCTCCCCCTTCCGCAGTCGCCGTCGGTGCGCGGTTACTTGATGATTCCGGGTCGGGCAAGGGCAAACGCTGCCCGCACCGCGTTCACCAGAGCCGCCGGCGCGGCAAACAAAGCTACGCTGTCTACGATCTCATTAAGAACATCTCCCAAGTCTGTAATGAAGTTGTTCAGCGGAGAAAACACGTCGCCCTGCCCAATGACCACCAGGGCAATGGATGCTACGAGGAACGGCATGACCTCCCGCCCCGTGATATTCAACATGCCGGTTGTTGCCCCCAAGAGCACGATGGTAGCCGCAAGCCAGCCCTCGTTCGGCCATAGCCAACCGGTGAAGACTGCCAGAAGAAAGCCCACAATAAAGGAGCTTGTCCCAAGAATTTCCATGATGTTTCTGGCCTTCATCGGACCTGCCCTCGTCTTCCTGTCCCACTGCTTGGTATACACTACACCTCGTTTCCGACAGTGGCAATAAACCGCTCAGGCAAAAAGAAAGGCATTGCGATTCTCCTCGCCCAGTGTGTCAACTGGGATGGCATCAACGGTTCCGTTTGCTTTTAGATGGTGTTGATGTGTCCTGGCACTAAAGTGCCAGGTTTAGTTTGGGTTAACCCCCGACTTTAGTCGGGGGATTGAATAACACGCTAAAGCAAACAGAACCACATCAACCCTAACGTAGCAAAATGTGCTATCTTTGTGAACATCTTCCGGGACCGTCTCAAAGCGCTCTACCGATCAACTGATTTGGAGTAGAATCTACCTGCCCCCATGAAAGACAAACGCCCAGAAGATAATAAAGACGAAAAAGAAGTGTCGTCCGGGTTTAACCCGGACTCCAACCTTTTTCAGGAGCTAGAGTCGGGAATCCTGCGCGCCTCTGCCATTGGGGCCAACGTAAGAGGGCGAGTCGGAACGTGGCTGTCCGCTGGTCGCCATACCCTTATTGGCAGGCCGCTGGCCACCTCTGAAGAGTCGCAGCAGCGGCTTTCTAAGTTCCTGGCGCTCCCAATTCTTGCGTCGGACAACATCTCTTCCTCCGCTTACGCCACAGAAGAGATTGCTCGTGTCCTGGTTGTAGCAGGCCTCGGCGCCCTGTCACTCACCTTACCCATCACCTTTGCCCTGGTGGGCGTCCTTGCCGTTGTGGTACTGTCCTACTCCCAGGTTGTCCGCGCCTATCCCATGGGCGGCGGCAGCTACAGCGCTGCTAAGGAAAACCTGGGGACACTCGCGGGCTTGGTTGCCGCCGCTTCTTTATTGCTGGACTACGTGCTGACAGTGGCCGTGTCCGTCACCGCTGGCATTGCCGCCCTGACTTCCATCTTCCCCGGCCTCTATCCCATGCGCATCTGGTTTGACTTGGTGGTCGTCCTCTTTCTGGTGGTGGGAAACCTGCGGGGCGTACGAGAGTCGGGGGCGATATTTAGTCTTCCCACCTACTGCTACGTTTTGAGCCTGGCGGGGCTGCTGGGCTATGGCTTCTACCGCTATGCCACGGGCACGCTGCCTGCCTACACACCTCCACCGCAGTGGGTCCCTACCACTACTACTGAGGCACTGGGCTGGGTGCTAGTGCTGCGAGCCTTCTCTTCCGGCGCAGTCGCCCTCACGGGCATTGAAGCCGTTTCCAACAGCATGCGTGTGGTCAAGGCCCCAGAGGTTCGTAATGCTAACATTGTCCTCGTATGGATGGGCATCTTATTCGCCTCGCTGTTCGTTGGCGTGAGTTTGCTGGCTGCCCACATAGGACTGGTGCCAGACCCCTCTGAGGAGGAAACGCTCATCAGCCAGTTGGCGCGATTGCTCGCGGGAAATGGCTGGCTGCACGTGGCAGTCCAATTAGCCACCGCCATGATCCTGCTGCTCGCGGCCAACACTGCCTTCGTAGGTTTTCCACGCCTAAGCTCCGTCCTGGCTACAGATCGCTTCTTCCCCAACCAATTCCAACGGCGTGGCGACCGTCTGGCGCTCTCCACCGGCATCATTGCCGTGGGCGTGTTGGCAGCCGCCTTTATCATGGCGTTCCACGGCAGTGTGGCCGCACTTATCCCCCTGTATACCATTGGGGTCTTTGTGGCGTTCACCCTGTCTCAGGCAGGAATGGTCCGCCACTGGCGAAAGGCGCGTAGTAAGGGCTGGCGTCTCGCCTCCTGCGCCAACCTCATGGGCATGGTCGTCACCGGCTTCATCGCCGTGGAGGCCCTGTTCGTGAAGTTTACACACGGCGCGTGGATCGTGCTCATCCTCATTCCGCTACTGGTGCTGCTCATGCTGGCAATCCGCGGCCACTACACCCGGCTGAGCCAGGAGCTGCGTTTCGGCGCATCGGCCCTTCCCAAGGTTGCCAAGACAAGCCTTGTGGTTGTCCCAGTGGCGGACTTAACTACTCCTGTGGCGTGGGCGCTGGCTTATGCCAGGGGCCTGGGCACCGAACTACAGGCCGTCCACGTGACCGACGTGCAGGAATCCGTACAGCGGCTCCGACAGCGCTGGGCGCTTTTTGAGAACGACATCCCCCTGGTGGTCATTGAGGCCCCCTACCGCAACTGGACTGAGGCGCTGATTCAGTATCTGGACTCCATGGCCAAGCAACGGCCCAATGAACTCCTTACCGTGGTCATTCCGGAGTTCATTCCCCGGCATTGGTGGGAGCAGATACTCCATGCACAAAGCGCCTTGCGGATCAAAATGGCCCTGCTCTCCCATCCGCAGATCGTCGTCATAGACGTACCTTTTCAGATGAAGCGGTAGGGTGCTGCCCTAGTGTCCTGAGTCAGAGGTTCCCTGAATTAGTCGCGGCATACTTGCTGGAACCAATGGCTTTGCTGGGCAGATACCTCATCCCTTCCCCTCTCCTGCTGGAGAGAGGTATTTATAGCTTCCCGATTCCATCGGGACAGACCCCCAGCGGGAACTCACGTTCCCTGCACCCTTCCGACTCTTGAGGCAACACCCAAGAAGAGGAGGGGCAGGTCAGAAGCGTTTTTCGTGTCCCGCTATGCCTCTACCGTGCGCACCACCTGAATGCCGTTCAATGCCATGTGGTACAGGAACACAAGGTGGAAGAAGTCACCCGGGTGGGCCGGCGCTCCAAGCTCCTTGGCCGTGGCGATGGGCATGTCGTAGGTCTGCACGGCGTCTGCTGGCAAGATGACCCGTTGTTTGTAGTCGTGGGCGTTGGCACGCAGGCGCAGGTGCATGGCGACGCTGTAGACGCACAGATCCGTGCAGTCGCCTAGGACGATGAAGTCTTGCAGTTCCTGGCGCTGGTCCAGCCAGCGGTCCAGCGTGTTCCCCAGGGATGGGTGCAGCGAGTTCTTCTCCACCACCAGGAACTCCCCGGAGAAGGGCAGGTCGCGCAGTTCCTGAATCGTTTGGGACTCTTCGCTGCCGGCGGTGCAATGGGGTGGGAAGGCGTAGAACTCCTCGGCGTCAGGGCTATGGGTATCCTGGCAGAGCACAAAACGACGGACGCCGTGGCTGTGGGCGCGCTGGAAGGTACGCACTGCCGCCGGCACTATGCCCTGGATGCGGGGGCTGGCCAGGCTGCCCACGCTGCAAAAGCCGGCCACAAGGTCCGCGGCAAAGAGCGCGGCCCGGTGCGGTTCCCGTACCTCCCTGGCGAGGCTGAAGGGCTGCAAGCCGTCGTACCATGCTTGTATGTAGCCGAGTATCTCGCTGGTCTGTTGTGGCAGTTCTCGTGTCGCCATACGCGCTCCCCTTTACTCAGGTTGTTGCAGCAGTTGCAGAATGTTGCCGTCCGGGTCTTCAAAGGTGGCAACCCAGCCGCCCCAATGCTCACGCTCAGGCGGTCGGATGAACACGACTCCGTGGGCCTGCATCTGCGCGTAGATTTGCTGGATGTCCCTTACATTCAGGTGCACCATGATGCGGAAGGGGTCCTTCGCCCTGCCGGAAACGCCGTCGTGCTTGCCTACGTTCAGGCGCTGGCCTCCCGCTTCAAACGCCACAAAGGTAGGCCGCCAGGAGTGGACAGGCAGCCCCAATACGTCGCGGTAGAAGACAGCCATGCGTTCTACGTCCTCGGTCCAGAAGACCACTCCCGCAATGTTCTCAATCATGGTGATACCCTTCCTGTGAGCTTATTTGCTTTGTCGTGGAGAGGCTGCGCTCTAAAAGGTACGGCCTGAACCACCCCGCAAACGAGGCGGCGCTTCCGTGTACCAAGCCAACCGTTACGGCGGCTGTTTCTCCCCTGTACGTTTTAGCCTAATCCATAGAAATTGCCTATTTGGGTGGCGGCAGGTCTGCCAGGGGCGTAGAATAGAACAACGGGGGAAGGTAGCGCGCGAGGCTGGTAGGATGACACGCTATGTAAGGAGTGCGCAATGGTAGCCGCCAAGCCCCAACCCCGGTCCAAGGCCCAGCAACCCCAGCTACTGGAGATGCCGTCCCAGAAGATGGCGGTAGTGTACTCCAAAGGCGACCCCAACGTCGTGGGGAACAATGTCTTCCCAGCGTTGTACGGCGCAGTGTATACCCTTAAGTTCGCTCTGAAAAAGCACGGACGCGACATGAAGATCGCGCCGCCCCGGGCCCGCTGGCCTAACGCCCATCTGGCCCCCAAAGATGAATGGATCGGCATCTGGGGTATCCCCGTTCCCGATGACATCACCTCTCTTACCCTCAAGGTGACCGAACCGGAAGTGAAGCTGGAGGTTTGGGACTACGGGACGGTGGCCCAGCTCCTCTACCTCGGCCTCTACAGCGACGAGATGCTCGCGATTGAGCGCCTGCACCAGTTCATCGCCGAAAACGGCTACGAGATAGCCGGCCCCCATGAGGAAGAGTATCTCACCCGTCCAAACGTCAAAGTCCCCAAGACCATTATTCGCTACGCCGTCCGCAAGAAAGCAGCCGCCTAGCTCAGGGGCTTTCGGCCCTCCCGCTGCTGCGGGCGAAACATTCCCGTGTTCCCTGCCCCTACCACGGGGGCAACCCTGTTTTCATCGTAGGAAGCCGGCTGCGTACTCCAGCCAGAGAATGCCAATGGACGCCACAATGGTAGCTGCGGTGACCACCAGCCCTACCTTCAGGAACTCCGAGAACTTGATGACAACGCCCTCCCGGTAAGCCACCTCCGCGACGATAAGATTGGCCATAGCGCCGACAAGCGTTGCGTTGCCGCCCAGCGTCGCGCCGGATGCCAGGCTTATCCAAAGCGTGTCCCCCGGCGCCTTTTGGAGCAGGGGGATCAGCAGCACCGTCAAGGGCACGTTGCTTACCAACTGGGACGCCACGACGCTTACGGCGTGTACCGAAACGATGCCCGCCAGATTCGGCGACACCTGCACCCGTTCAAGGAACACGTCCAGCACCCCGGCCTGGCGCGCGCCGCCAATGACGACGAACAGCCCGCCGAAGAACAACAGCAGCACCCAGTCCACCCGCTTGATGACCTCCGACGGCTTGACCCGGCTGAACAGCATCGCCGCCACGCCCGCGACCAGCGCGATGACCGGTATTCGCACCCCGATGAAAGAGCTTAGGAAAAAGCCTGTCATGGCGGCCAACAGGATGGGCACGCTTCGCCGTAGCCCCCGGGCATCCACCGTCGCTGTTTGGGTCTGCCCAACCGGACCGGCTACAGCTTCATGCTTGCCCTTCCAGGTCTTGCCGTAGAAGAGCCATAGCGCCGCAAGGAGCAGTCCAGTGCTCGCCACGGCCACCGGCGTCAGGTAGGCGAAGAAGCGGGCAAAGGAGATGCCGGAGGTCACGCCGATGAGCATGTTCTGCGGGTTGCCCACAATGGTGGCCGTTGAGCCGATGTTTGAGGCCAGGGCTTCGGCGATGAGCACCGGCACGGGGTTCACCCGCTGCACACGGCACGCCTGGATCACCACTGGCGTGAAGAGCAGCACCACAACATCGTTCACCATAAAGGCGCTGCACACCGCCGTGAGCACCACGACGCTCGTAACCAGCCGCGCCGGGCTGTTGGCAATGGTAACGTACCGCGATGCCAGCAGGGTGAAGAACCCCTGGCTTTGCAGCACTACCACCAGCAGCATCATGCCCAACAGCAGGGCAAGGGTGTTGTAGTCAATTGCCTGCACCGCCTGGTCAAAGGTGAGCACGCCCAGCGCCACCATGAGCACGGCCCCCGTCATAGCCGCGGCAGGACGGTCTATGTTCACCCAGGGCAGCCTGGTGAAGGCGATGCCCAGATAGGACCCCGCAAGGATCAACCCCGCGAGAAGCATGTGCCGGCTCCGTTCCGCAAAGACAATCGGTCTATTCTATCCAAAGCCTAGCTTTGTGGTATAGCCTTCCCGCCTTTACCTATGGGTTGCATTGCACGTATAATCGGCCCCTGTGTTCCACAGACGCGACCAAACCACGGTGCTAGAATCAAGGAGCGTCTTATGCCCCGCCGTTACAAGCTGCTGTCTCACCGGGAAAAAGGCGTCCTGTGGAAGCCCGTGGTAGGCGGCGAAGAGCATGAGGTAGAAGCAAAGCTGGGCGACTGGCTGGGCGCGTTGGGGCCGCGACGGCCAGGTGGAGGAGATTGAAGCGAACGAGGGCCTGGTTGACCGCGCCTTTGAGTGCTACACCGAGTTCACCGTCGCGGGAAGGCGGGCCGTCATTTCCAGCAGCGGCATTTTCAGCTACCGCCACCAGCTTTCCGTGGACGATGACCTCGTCATGGGCAAAGAAGGCATTGGCCGAGGCAACAGAGTGTAGTCGTCCCTTTATCCGGCCCGGCCATCACTGGACCCACCCGTGGTCCGTTCAACAACAGCGCCTTGGAAACGCACACAATGCTCACCGTCACCAACGCCGCTAAGTCCGAACTCAAACGCATCCTGGACACGCGCCGCCTGGCAAAAGGCAAATGTCTGCGCCTGGTCACGCCTCCCCAGTGGGTGGGCGAAGGCGACTTCGGCATCGGCATTGACGACGTGCGGGAGGACGATCTGACGGTGGACCACCAGGGGCAGCAGGTGCTGGTGGTGGACCACGACCTGCGGAGCAAGCTGGAACGCGCTGTTCTGGACTTCAAGCCCACACCCAGCGGCGCGGCCTTTACTCTGGACGTGTTCTGACCGGCGGCCAAGGTGAATCGGGCGGTCTCTGGAGGACGCCATGCCCATAAAGCGATGCCTTCTGGAGTTTGGTTCGGGGGTAGACCTTTCCGGCAAGGACTCCACCCTGGCCGCACGGCGGGCTGTCTCCGACGCCCTCCGGCATAGCCTCCCCACCTTCCCGGAGGTGTTCGGGCACGACCCGCGCCTGATGTATGTGGAAGTAAACGTGGCCGTTCCCCATTACGAGACGGTGCGGCCCGGCGAGGTGCTTCTGGAATTGCCCTACGGCCTCAAGAGCATCAACGTTGTGGAGGGAGGACTGGAGCTTCCCAGCGAAGGCGGCAACGGATGCGCCGCCATCATGGCCAATGCTGCCATTGTCGTCAGCCTGCTCCTGCCTGAAGATGGCGCGCTAGGCAGCTGACGGCTTTGCCTCTTGAGTGCAGACCTAGACAACGTTGGTACGTACTAAAGTGTGTACTAATAGGTGCGCTAGTAAATGGACTCATCAGGCGGCAATGTGGCAATGATGGGATTACCGAAGGACTCTCATAATAGCACCAAAGTCCAGCTACTTATGCACTCTTTAGTAGGTCGCCCGATGATTTGCTGATAGTCCACAGCCTCATGCAAGTTTGACCGACGATTAGTAGCATGGTTTGTTCTATTCCCCTGTATGCGTCTCAGAGCTAGCCAATGGAGGCACTCCTATGGGCAAGACTGCAAAAGACATTATGAGCAGCCCTGTCGTTACCGTGTTGCCGGACCAAAACCTTATGGAAGCCGCATCAATCATGCTCCGGGAACGGATCAGCACCCTCGTGGTTGTTGACCATAATGGCCAGGTGGTAGGCATACTGACCCACAGCGACTTTGCGGTGCGGCTTAAACTGCTCCCGTTCTCCCGGTCCGAGGTTGTGGAAGTGCTGCACCGCCTCGCTTCCTGGGGAGAAATGGTCAAGGTGTACGGGGAGGCTAGGGGCATCAAGATAAAAGAGGTAATGTCCCATCCGGTGTTTCACGTTGCGCCTGATATGCTGGTTGAAGAGGTTGCCCGGGCTATGGCACAACGTGGTTTTCACAGGGCGCCGGTCATGGAGAACGAACGTCTTGTCGGCATTGTCAGCAGGCACGACTTTCTCAAGTTGCTTCTGGACCTGCCTCTAGAGGAAGAGGCAAAGCAGCCGAGATGAAAAGACACGGTGGTTTGTGAAGAGATGGAGTGGCAACTAGGCCAGCGGAAGCCGTATGCGAGCAAACCAGACGCTGGGGATTGCCGGCCTGTCCAAACAAGAGCCGGGGCAGACACGGCACGGTAAACTTGAGGGAGCAATGGGAGAAAATTTCACCGAAATAGCGACTCGCCTTGTCATTCAACTTGGCATCATCTTGATCGCCGCTAAGGTGGGTGGTGAGATCGCAATGCGATGGTTCAAGGTCCCTCCGGTCCTGGGCGAGTTAGCTATTGGCATTATCATAGGCCCCTATGCTTTCGGTAGTATGCACCTGTTTGGAATAGAGCCGTTCTTTCCAACTCCGTCGCAAAGCGCAACTGTATCCGTCTCTCCCGAGCTTTACTCCTTTGCCCAGGTCTCCGCCGTTGTCTTGCTTTTTGGCGCGGGAATGGATACCGATTTGAAGCTCTTCTTGCGGTATGCCGGCCCGGGTGCGGCCATAGCCGTAGGAGGGGTTATCCTCCCTTTTGTCCTTGGCGCTGGGGCGACGGTGGTGTTTGCCCCGCTCCTCTTTGGGGACCACATCAGTTTTACCGATCCGCGTGCTCTGTTCATGGGCGCAATCATGACTGCGACCTCGGTGGGAATCACCGGGCGCGTGTTAAGCGACCTTGGGCGGCTGGCTACCCCAGAGGGAGTGACCGTGCTGGCGGCTGCGGTGCTTGATGACGTCCTGGGCATTCTTGTGCTCACCATTGTCGTGGGGATGAACGCTGCGGGGAGCATCTCACTGGGAGAAGTCGCACTGATAGGGGGGAAGGCCATAGGTTTCTGGGTCGTGCTTACAGGAGGCGGGCTGGCGGTGGCGGCAATCGTGGTCAGGGTCATTGGAACGTTCCGCATCGCCGGTTCCGGCGTTGCCATTGCCTTTGCCCTGGCGTTGCTTGCCGCGGGCCTGTCCGAGAGCTTTGGTCTTGCCATGATCATTGGCGCTTACTCTACCGGGTTGGCCCTGTCCAGCACCAGGCTGAAAGATGACGTGGCGCATCAGTTGGAAACGTGGTATCTCGTCTTTGTCCCTGTGTTCTTTGTGGTCATGGGCATGCAGGTTGATGTTCGCGCCCTGGGAGGAGCCTGGCTTTTTGGACTGGTCATCACTCTTCTGGCCATTGCCAGCAAGATTGTGGGATGCGGTTTGCCTGCACTTGTCACGGGTTTCAACTTGCGCGGGGCAACGCGCATCGGTGTGGGAATGCTCCCCCGGGGCGAGGTTGCACTCATTATCGCGGGAGTGGGCATTGCAAATGGTATTATCGGGCAGGACCTGCTGGGGGTTGCCATTCTGATGACACTGGTCACGACGGCCATTGCCCCCATCGCGCTGGTCCCCGCTTTTAGGAGCACGGCAAGCGGCCGACGAGGCAAAGAGGCGACGGATACCAGCCCATGAAGACCCTTTACCGAAGAGTCCAATATCAAGATGCCGTCGTTCTTCGGGTATATGCTCTTGCCCGTTGCCATATTGGTCCCGCTCTTTCTCCTCATCACCTTCGTCTTCTTCCGGGGCTAGCAAATTCCTCACAGGAAAGCCGATTCTCTGCCAACCACACGTAATCCGCGTCTCTCGCTGCTCCCTTTCTCATGTCTGACATGACCATAGCCGCAGTCCCCCTATCGCTCTTTTGCGTTTCCGAAGGGATGTTTCGGCTTGAAGCCATAGCGGCCCCAGGGAGGATTGTGGCGTGCAAGCGGGGAGGAGTAGTAGGTATTGTGTGCTTCGGGGTGCTGTACCGCCACGTGAATCCCGACTGGTCGGGACATCAATCCGCGCCTTTCAGGGCTTGCCCTGAGTCCTTCAAAGGAAGGACTCAGGGGTACGGCGGCATCAATCCCAAGCAAACAGAACCAAACAGAACCGAGTATTGCAAAGGCATTACATTTTGTTCACCGAAAATACACACCCTTGAAACAACGAATGGTCAAGATTGTGGAATCCGGTGCAGCTATGCGACGCTCCAGCGGAGTCCGTCCCGCGCGTAGCTTGAGGGGGCGTCCCCATGGAATTGGGATATCCTCAGCGTCAACTACAGCGCTGTTGAGAGCTGCCTGTGGGGAGAGGGTAACGTCGCATGATACGTCTCATGGAGCAAGGTGGCCGTGCGGATGTGGTCAGGGTAGGTGACTTAACTATAGACAAACGTACTCTTAGGGTCAGAATCGGTGGCCGGGAACGCACTCTTTCTGCCCATCAGTTCCGGCTGCTCATGTGCTTGGCACTGCGCGCCAACCAACTGGTGCCCATTGCAGACATAGGCCAGGCGATATGGGGCCAGGAGAAGGACTATTCCGCCGCCGCCGTTCGTGTGGAAATCCACCGCCTCCGCAAAGTGATCGGTCAATCGCAAAACGTCAAAATCAACACCATTGTAAAGCTGGGTTACCTGCTCCGCACCCTTGACTCGCTCACTCCTTAGCTAGCCGCCAGAGCTAAGGGTCGCCGGGCGGCGCGCTGCCGGCGTTTCCTTGCAGTGACGCCTCTCAGTTCGCCGGCAGCCGCACGGTAAAGAGGGTCTTCCCCGGCATTGACGCGACGGTGATCTCCCCACGGTGCTTGTGTACGATGATGTTGTAGGAGATGTTGAGGCCCAGCCCTGTGCCTTTCCCCGGCGGCTTCGTGGTGAAGAAGGCGTCAAAGATGCGTGGCTGGATTTCAGGCGGTATGCCAGGCCCGTTGTCTTCCATCTCTACCACAATCCAGCCAGGCTCGGCCCTGGTGTGCAAGGTAATCATGGCGTCCTTGCGGCCTTCAAGCGCGTCGGCAGCGTTATCCAGGATGTTCGTCCATACCTGATTAAGCTCGCTGCCGTAGCCGTGCACCTTGGGCAACGAGGTGGCGTACTCCCGTCGCACGGTAATTCCTGCCTTGAGCTTGTGCCCCAGCAAGAGGAGTGTCTGTTCCAGGCCCTCTTGCACGTCCACATCCTGCACCGGGGCCTGGTCCAGGTACGAGTAGGACTTTAGGGCCTTCACGATGTCTGAGATGCGGCCTGCCCCCAGGCCAATGCCGTACACCAGGCTCTCCACGTTATAGGTTGCCCCTAGCCACGTCAGAGCAGGGCCGGCCAGCGTCGCCCCGAAGCGTTCCTCTATCTTCTGGGTCAGGGCGACGTTATAGCCTATGTTGACCAGGGTGGGTGCAATGTCCCAGGCATCAGGAATGCCTTTCGTCTCCAACCAGTCCATTAGCTCAGACTCGCGGTCGCTGCGTGTCATCGGGTCAAGGTGTTGGGAATGGCGGGCAGCAGTTTTCACCTCGCCGGCAAGGGCCGCAAGAGCCGAGCGCTGTGCTTCGTCTAAGCCTGTGACTTCCAACGCTGCGCGGGCCTGCTCCAACGCGGACAAGGCATCCGCAAGCTGGTCTGCGTTGCGCTTCACCGATGCGGCAGGGTTGTTTAGCTCGTGGGCAACGCCCGCGGTCAGCGTGCCCAGTTGCGCCATACGCTCGCTTTGACGCATAACGGCTTCCGTGGCTTGCCAGCGGGCGAGTACAGTATGAAACATGGCTTGCGTCGCCGCATGGCTCGTGGTCAGGAGCGCGTCAAACTGCTCCTTGCCCAATGCCAGCAAGACCGCATCGGAGCGGGCGCGCACCGTCGCCGTGCGGGGGGTCTCTTCCAGCAGCGCCATCTCGCCAATGACCTCCCCGGGCGTCCGCACGGCCAGCAATACCTCCCGCCCTTCCGAAGCCTTGACTATCTCCACCTCTCCTGACGCAATGACAAAGGCCCGGTCGCCGGCGTCGCCCTCTTGAAACAGCACCGCCCCCGGCGCAAGTCGCACCTCCTGAGCAACGGAGCGCAGGCGGGCCAGGTCCGCCGCAGGCAGGCCGGCAAAAAGCGGGACGTTGCGCAGAAAGTCAGTGGTCATGGGTTTGTGTGGTTGCCCTTGCTCTTGTAGAGGCGACCCACTCGGTTGGATACCGGTGGCAATCAGGTGGTCGGTTGCCTGCTCTTGTAGGGGCGACCCACCGGGTCGCCCCTACGGCTGTTGGAGATTACGGTTAGGGGCGACGCATGCGTCGCCCCTACGGATGGTTGATTACACTGTCTTCAGATACTGTTCCACGAAGCTGACGACCATGCCGCCCTGTCCTACGGCGGTGGCGATGCGGCTAATTGTCCCGAAACGCACGTCGCCTGCAGCAAAGACGCCGGGGACGTTGGTCTCCAGCATGTAGGGATCGCGTTTCAGCGTCCAACCTTTGGGCCGGCGACCGTCTTGAAAAAGGTCTTCTCCCGTAAGTACGAAGCCTTCCGGCGTGCGTTCCACAAGACCTGAAACGAAATCGGTATGAGGCCGCGCGCCGATGAAGATAAACATGGCGGCGGCGGGCATGTCCACGGTCTCGTTGGTCTGGTTGTTCTTCACGGTGATGGCCTCCAGACGCTTCTCGCCATGCACGGCGACTACTTCTGAGTTGAAATGCACCTGGAGGTTTGGCGTCACGGCTTCCTGGTCCCGCAGGTATTTGGACTGGTCCAGCCATGCTCGGCGCACCAGAAGCCCCGCCTTGCTGGCGTAGCGCGCCAGAAAGAGCGCCCCCTGGCCCGCAGAGTTGGAGCCTCCAACGACGAACACAGGCTGCCCCCGGTAATGGGCGGCCTCGGTGACGGCGGCGCCGTAGTACACCCCTGCGCCGGTGAGTTTGTCTAGACCTGGAATGTCCAGGCGCGATGCCAGGACGCCCGTAGCGATCATGACGGCGTGACAGGTGATCTCGGAACCGTCGGAAAGCTGGACGTGGCGCAGGTTGCCATCTACACGGATGCCTTTAGCTTCCACTCCGGTGATGATCTCCGTGCCGAAGCGTTTCGCCTGGGTGGTAGCCCGCCGGGCAAGCTCGGAGCCGGTGACGCCCCTGGGGAAGCCCAGGTAGTTTTCAATCATGGAGCTAGCCCCCGCCTGGCCGCCGGTCGCATACCGCTCTACGATGGCGATGCGCATCCCTTCCGACGTGCCATAGACTGCGGCGGCCAGGCCCGCCGGCCCACCGCCGATGATGACAACGTCGTAGAAGGGTTTGGCAGCCTGGGCAGCCAGGCCCGCTTTTGTTGCCAATTCAAGAAGGGTAGGGGCCACCAGCGTAACGCCGTCGGGGAAAAAGACGACGGGCAGGCGATCAAGGGAGCTATCTACCTGCTCTACCAACGCCCGGGCTTGCGCGTCCTTTTCTATGTCCAACCACTGGTAGGGCACCTGGTTGCTGGAAAGAAAGTCCCGCGCCGCATGGGACGCCGCCGACCAGAGTGTGCCGGCGATGCGAATGCCATCGTAGGGCAACTGTGTGGTGGACGCCCATTCGCCAAGCAGGTCGTCCAAGATGGGGAAGAGCTTCTGTTCCGGGGGGTCCCACGGCTTCATCAGGTAGTAGTCCAGCCCGATAGTGTTGATGCTGGCGATGGCAGCCTCGGTGTCGGCGTAGGCGGTCAGCAGCACCTTTTTGGCCTCGGGATAGATCTTGCGCGCTTCGTTCAGAAACTCGGTACCGCTCATGCTGGGCATCCGCTGGTCGGCCAGGAACAGGGCCAGGGGAGCATTGCGCAGTTTGAGCTGATTGGTAGCGTCCAGGGCTTCAGCGCCGGAGCCGGCCCGGACGAACCGGTACTCGCTGCGGTAGTGGCGGCGCAGGTCGCGTTCCACCGCAGCCAGAACCTGCGGCTCATCGTCTACTAACAGAATAACAGGAGTTGGCATAGGGTTAGGACCTCTTTGGTTAATTCACATATTTTGTAGGGGCGGGTTTCAAACCTGCCTCTTATCTACTACTGAGCCAACATACCCCTGGCGTGGTCAAGGAACCTTGCACAGAGCACTTCGTCCTGGAATAGCCTTGCAATCTCTTGGATGATGTCCTGAGCCTTGTGCCTCACAACCTCCGCCTCCGCTTGCCGACCCGCGCTGCCTAGCAGACGAGCCATATCTGCCCCCACTTGCCAGGCCAAGGGCCGCAGGCCCATCTCTAAAGCTAGGCTTTCCGCGTGGGCATAGCGCTCAAGCGCCAGTTGGGTGTCGCCCCTGGCTTTGGCGATGTGCCCCTCCCCCCGGGCGATAAATGGGTAATAGAGGCACATCGTCCTCTCCTCGGCAAAAGCGCGTGCCTCTACTGCCAGGCGGGAAGCCTCGTCCAGGTCTCCGTGCGCCGCTGAGGCCAGGGCCGCACCCACCAGGGCTGCCGGACGCACCAAGTATCTGAATGTGGATGTCCCGGTCAACGCTTTCTGGAACAGTTCATTAGCCTGGTCTGCCTGGCTCCGGGAGAGAGCCCAGAAACCCATGTCAGTCCAGCTTTGCGCCGCCAGGACGAGGCCAAATTGGTTGTCCATCATCTTGAGGGCCTGAGCGTGATGCTCTTCCGCCTGTTCCCGGTTCCTATCGCTGATCTCCAGGTACAGAGATCCCAGGGAGCAGAGGGCGCCCGCCTCCACAAAGAGGAATCCTGAGGCGTGAGCAACGCTGATAGCGCGCCGCTGCCTGGCAATCGCCTCTTCATACCTGCCTTGAAGCCGTGCCATGTGCCCCAGCATGAACGCGCCGACACTTTCGCAGTCCTCTGCACCTATTATCACAGCGAGGTCTGTGCCTTTCCGAGCCTCCTTTTGGGCAGTCTCCAAGTCTCCCAGGCGGAGGTGGTACCAAGCCATGGGAACGACTGAGGGCCAGGTCATATAGGAACGGTTCCCAGCTCGCTCTGCCGCAGCCAGAACGTCCATTGCCTGTTGCCTAGCCTCATCAAAATGAGTCAGGTAAGTCAAGCTGGCGGCACAGTGGGCCATGCCAAAGAGCCGGAGTTCCGTGGAGTTTGACTGGTTTCCAATCTGGATGGCCTTCCTCTGGTGGACGAGGGCTGCATCAATATCTCCCGAGATAGTGCGAAGGACACAGTAGCTCATGTGCAACTCTGCCAGGCCCGGCAGGTCCTGGCAGAGCAACGCCAGACGTTCGGCCTCTCCGAGGTGCTCAAAGGCCTCCGGGAACTGGCCGCGCATTAGGCCCGTGACACGGCCCAGCTTGTTGAGTGCAGAGACCTTCATAGGAAGATCGTCATAGGTTTCTGCCACGTGGACCATTTTGTGAAAGTTTTCAACGGCGCCGGGAACATCAAAGGAAAGGGCCAGAACACCCCCGACACCTTCGTAGGCGCGCCGGGCTAGGGACGCATCGCGCACCGATTCCAGGATCTCCACGGCTTTGCGGAAGAAGGGGAGGGCCTCCTTCAGAGAACAAGCGAATGCGGCCTGCTCCCCAGCCTGGACCAGATGGGGCAAGGCCCTCGCCTCCTCGCGCGCCTCCATGAAGTGTCGTGCAATCTCGCTGGCGCTACCTGGAGCTGATCGCTCCATATTGTCTGCAACTCTGCGGTGCAGCTCCCGCCGGCGGCTGAGCAGCAGCGTGGAATAGGCGGTGTCCTGGATAAGAGAGTGCTTGAAGCTGTAGACACGCTCTGGGATACGGCTCTTCTCCCTGAGCAAACCGCGCCGCTGGAGGTCTGCCAGCGCAGTGTCCAGCATGTCCCCTGACTGGTACACTTCCCTTAGCGTCGCATATTGGAACTCCCGTCCAATGACCGACGCCGTTTGGATGACCTGCCTTGCGTCTTCTTCCAGGCGGTCCAGGCGAGTGGTCAGGACGCCGGCGATGGTGTCCGGCACCGTGATGGAATCTATGTCACGTGTGGCGCGCCAGTGCGCCCCTTCCTGGACTACAACCCCGGTGTCTAACAAAGAGCGGATCACCTCTTCTATAAAAAATGGGTTGCCGTCGGATTTCTGGAGGATAAGGGAGCGCAGCTTTTCCGGCAGACCCTCTATGTGAAGCAGGTTCGCCACCAGGGAACGGGTCTCCTCCTCGCTCAGAGGCTCAAGCTGCACCGCCGTGTACCGGTGCGGATAATCACGGGACGCCGCCTCGTGGAACTGCCAGGAGCGATCCTGCCGCTGCGGACGGAAGACCGCCATGAGCATGAGCGGAAGCTCGTCGGTCAGCGGCAGAAGTTGGTCCAGCAGCTCAAGGGACGTTGCATCGGCCCAATGCAGGTCCTCAAAGACAAGGGCTAGAGGCTGCACGGAGGCCAGGCCCTTTACCAGCTTTTTCACTGCGCCAAAAGCTCGCTCTCGCAATTGGGGCGGCTCCAGGTAACGCACCCGTTCCAGGGCTTCGCCCGTCAGCCGCACCTGCAAGAGGGTGGCAAGGGATGGGGCAAGCTCTTCGGCCCGTTCCCGCGCATAGGCTGCGAGTTGGCCCAGGATGGCCTGGTACTTCTCACCATCGCTTGCGCCGGCGCGTGCCGGGAAGCACTGGGCCAGGATGTCCAGGAAGGGCGCAAAGGGTGTGGAAGTCTCGTAAGACAGGGAGCGCCCTTCCATCCATGCGATGGTGGGCATCCGGGAGGCGTCCGGTTCCTCCGCGGGGCCGATGATGCCTTCGTCCATCAGCCAGCGGCGTAGCTCTGCGACCAGGCGGGACTTGCCCAGACCGGCCTCGGCCATGACGGAGACCACCTGCCCCGTGCCACGGCGCAGCTCTGTCACGCATGCCTTCAGGGTCGCCAATTCTCTGTCGCGGCCGACCAGCACCGATTGTAGCCCCTGAACGCCGCGCATTTGGCCCGGCATCGCCTTTGGCGCAAGGATGCGGTAGGCGTGGACCGGCTCAGCTTTGCCCTTCACCTCTATGCCGCCCAGGTCTTGCGCGTCAAAGAGCGGCGCGACCAGGCGATAGGTGTGTTCCGAGATTTGCAGCGTACCCGGCTGCGCCGTTTGCTCCATGCGCGCTGCCAGGTTGATGGCGTCGCCCATGGCGGTGTACTCCAGCCGCAGGTCGGAGCCTACCTCGCCTACGACCACGAGGCCGGTGTTGATGCCGATGCGCACGTCAAAGTCCAGGCCCCACTGCTGCTTGGCCCGCTTCTTGAACGGGCCGATGCCTTCCAGTATGTCCAGTCCTGCCAGAATAGCCCGCTGCGGGTCGTCTTCGTGGGCTATGGGCGCGCCGAAGAATGCCAGGATGGCGTCACCCATGAGCCGCGCCAGTGTACCTTCGTACCGGTAGACCGGGGCTATCAGGTACTCAAAGGCCCCCTTCATGATCTCCGCCCACGTTTCAGGGTCCAGCGCCGATGCTGCTGCGGTGGAACCCCGCACGTCGCAGAAGAGCATGGTGACGATGCGCCGCTCGCCCAACATGCCGCCGTGGGCGCGAGCGTATTCCAGCTTGGAGAGCAGCTCCGGCGGGATGTACTGCTGCAGGCCGGCACCAGTTGGCGACGGCTTTGCTTGCGCCGGTGGAGCGGCGGCAGGCTGGACAGGGGCAGCGGTTTGAGTCAGCGCGCGTCCGCAGTTGGGGCAGAAGCGGGCCTGGGCTGGGACCGCCATGCCGCACCCTGGACACGCGGCGGGCAAAGCCGCGCCGCAGTTCATGCAGAACCGCGCGCCGGGAGGGTTGCTCGCCTGACACTGAGTGCAGTTCATACCAACCCTCCCTCGTCAAGTGTCATGCCTTCGTATGCCGGCGATAAATCTAGGCCAAAGTGCGCGCCTACCTCAGCCAGCTCCCTCATCACCTCAGGGGCGTGCTGAATATCCAGATGGATTGGGATCACGCGGGGCAGCTTGAGGCCAAGGCTCTGCGCCCGTGCCAGGCGCTGGCCCAAGGCGGCTGGGGTCAGGTGGCCGGACGCCTCCGCGCGCGCGCCCAGACGGTCCGGGAATGTCACGTCCACAAAGAGGACGTCCGGAGAGGCGTCGCGTTGGAGGAAGGGCAGCAGGTCGCCCGTACTGTCGCCGGTGTAACCGATGGTACGGTTGCCCGCCTTGCGCACGATATACCCCAAGGCGGGCACAGGATGGCTGGCAGGCAGCGCCTCCACGGTGAAGCCGGCGGTGCAGAAAGGTTCGCCTGGTTGGATGGGGTGCAACCGCAGGCGGGGCGCGTCGCCGTTCAGGCTCTGGCTAAGGTCTGGGTAGAACGAGCCGTCCATGAGGTGGCTTTGGATGGCAGCCAGCGTCTCCGGCAAGGCGTATACCTCAATGGGGTGCGGCGCGCCCACGGTGGCGAGTCCCAGGGCTGGAATATCCCGGCAGTGGTCCAGGTGGGCGTGGGTAATCAGCACCGTCTGCACCTGGCGCTGCTCTTGATGACTGAGAGCGCTGGCCAGGCTGCCTGCGTCTATGCCCAGCACATCGTCCAGGAGGAAACAGGTGTGCCGGGTATGGCTCGTCTCCAGATTGTGCGCGCCAATCACACGAAGGGGCATGGTTTCACCGCTTGAAATGCTTTCTTGCTAAGAATACGCATGATTATAGCACGACGGATGCTCTTGTTCTGCCTATCAAACCTTCAGTTCATGAACGGACGCCTACTTTGGCGCAGTGATGAGGTGATGAAATGTTTTCGGAATGCCTGCGCTGATGTAGAATACGGATAAACAAGCAGGCTGCTGGAAGAGGGGAATGCAGTCCCGACTAAGCGGGGCTGCCGGGGGTGTCCCCAGATCACCCTCCTTTCTTAGGGTGGGCGCAGGGCATGGCGGTGGCATTACAGCACCCTGTAGAAACAGGCGGCAGCGTCATGGAAACTGGATTTCTCACAAACTTCCGTGTCCCAAAGATGCGTGGGGATCAGATCATCCGCCCGCGTCTTATGGCCGCTTTGTCCAAGGCTACGGAGAAACGGCTTACCGTGGTGACGGCGCCCGCCGCCTACGGCAAGACCACCCTCTTGGCCCAGTTTTGCCAGCAGTGTTCTCGCCCGGTCTGCTGGTACACCGCGGAACCTACCGACGCCGACGTCACGACCTTCCTCTGTAGGTTGTATGCGTCCATCAAGGCCACCTTCCCCACCTTCCCCTTGCTTCCCGGCATAGCAGCGCCGGGCGCATCATCCGTAAGTACCGACGCCTTGATCGTTGGCCTTGTCAACGGCCTTCATGATCTCAGGGGTGGTGCAGTGCTCGTTTGGGACGATTTCCACCACCTGGCAGGTAATCCCGAGATCGTCGCCGCTATTGACCGCTTCGTGGCGCACCTGCCCGAAGAATGCGCCGTCCTCATAGGCGCTCGCACTACCCTGCCGTTCCCCAGCCTTGGCAAGATGCTCACCTACCGGAACGCCGCCGCGTTCTCCAGCGACGACCTGTGCTTCACCCAGGAGGAGACCCACCGGTTGCTTAACGTGCTCCAGGGTGGTGAAGCGCCCCTTGCGGTAGCCCAGCAGCTCCAAGAAAAGTCTGGGGGCTGGCTTGGCGGTATTCTGGCCTTGCAGGGTAGGCCGGGGCAAAAGGACCTCAGCGAGCTTAGCACCATTGAGGCGGAAGACTACTTCACGGAGATCACCCTTCAGTCTATACCGGAACTCCACCGCTGGTTATTCAAGGCGACCTCCGTGTTTCCTTACCTAACCGCCGGCCTGTTCAGCACCGTGTTCCCCCTTAAGGACTGTGAAGCCATCTTGCAGGCCGCCTATGAGAAGACCGGCTATCTCTCCAAGATCGGCGCGCCCGGCACGGTGTACAAATGGCATGAGCTTATCCGTGAAGGCATGGAACGCCTGCTCCGTAACGAGGACCCTGCCCTGTACGCTGCCATAGCGGAAAAGGGAGCGCAGGCGTTGCGCGAAAAAGGCGAGATTGACTACGCGGTCACATTGCTCTTCAAAGCCAACGCCGTGGGGAAGCTGTCTGATCTGCTGCTCCAAGAGGGCGAGGGCTTCATACGAGCCGGGAAATGGAAGCTGTTCCAGGGCTGGTTGAACAAACTCCCCTCCCAGACCCTTGAGTTCCATCCCCAATTGCTGGAGTTCATGGGCAGGCTCGCTACGCGCTTGGGCGCTAAAGAGCAGGCCATTGAACACTTCACCCACGCTATCCGGGCGGCATCTGCCCTTGGTGACACCCGGCTGTGCGCCCAGGTCCAGATCGCCAGGAGTGGCGCCCTGCGCCTGCTGGGCTGCGAACGGGAGGCGGAGGCCGACGCCAGGGCTGCTGTAGCCGCTTTTGAAGTACTCCCTGACGCCGACCGGGACCTTATGCGCGCTCTCCGGCAACTCGCCATGATCTACCTGTACCAGGGACGCTATCAAGAAGCGGAAACGTGGCTCCTGCGCGCCTGGACAATGCTGCCCAGACACCCGGACGAGCACGAAAGCGCACTACTCAGCGCCGCCCTTGGCTGGGCCTACGTAGAGTTGGGGCGAGTGGGCGAGGCCCAAAACCATCTGGACAAAGCCATCCACCGCTGGCGGAATATGGGCAACAAGGCAGACCTGGCCGTCAGCCTCAACAACCTCTCCCTTCTGTGGTATCGCCACGGGGATTTGGAAAAGGCCCGCAAGCTGCTCCTTGAAGCCCTGGGTTGCACCCAAGAGATTGGCTACACCAGATTTGAGGCGATCGTCGTCGTCGGTCTGGGCGACGTGGAGCGTGACTACGGCAACCTGGAGAAGGCCCTGGAATGGTATGACCGTGGCCTCGCCCTCGCGGGCAGTGCTTCAGAGGCAAACCTGGTCACCTATGCCACCGCTGTCATGGGCGACACCTACCGGTTGCTCGGCGAGACCACCCGCGCAGAGATGTTGCTTAGCCAGGCGACGCACTTGGGCCGTACCCAAAACCAGTTCTACGAATCAGCCATGACCTCTATGTACCTGGCACTGCTTGCCGCAACCCAGGACGATTTTGCCCAGGCGCAGTCCTACCTCGCCGGGGCGCGAACCAGCTTGCAGCAGACCGGAAACGCCCAGGCAAAAGCGCTGTTCGCCCTGTACAGCGCAGAGGTAGCGTTCCTGGGTAAAGACCTCAAGAGCGCCAAAACTCACCTGGAGGCGCTCTTTGAGCAGTGCACCACCCTTGGCTATGATGGGTTCCTGAATGCCGAAGCACAGAGAGCGCCCGCCGTCTTTGCCTGGGCGGCTGCCAACGGTATCTGCGGCCAGTTCTACAGGCAGTTCCTGCGAGAGGTAAGTCAGAGCCAAGAGATCGGCGGACTCCTCCAGGCCCGGGGCAGGCTCTCCCTGCACTTGCGGGCCTACGCCTTTGGCAAACCGAGAGTCTACCTGGGTGATGAGCCGATAGCCATTGAGACCTGGCAAAGTCCCAAGGCCAAAGAGTTGTTCTTCTATCTGCTGGCAAACCAGGGGCCTGTGGCCAAGGAAAGAATCCTTGCCGACGTATGGCCCGATGTCCGCACGGACTTGGCGAACAACCATTTCCATTCCAGCATGTACCGGCTTCGCAACGCCATTCACCCGGCAGCGGTCATGTTTGATAAGGGCGGGTATGCCATCAATCCCGACCTTAACATGTGGTTTGACTTGACACAGTTCTTTGACAAGGTTCGCCAGGCCGAGGGCCTCACGCGGGGGACAAAGCAGCGCGCCAGTGCTCTGGAAGAGGCGCTGGAGGTGTGCAGCGGCCCGGTCCTTGAAGAGTTCTATGCAGAATGGGCGGAAACTATCCGACGGCATACCGATGGAGTGTATCTGCGCGCCTTGTCCAGCCTGGCCGGATTCTATTCGGCCCAGCAGGACTTCAGTCGCGCCTTGAAGCTGTTGGAACGGGCGTCCCAATACGATCATCTGCAAGAGGGCATAACCCTGGAGATCATGCGGTGCCATATAGCGGTGGGAGATGCCCTTGCCGCCGTCCAGGTGTACGAGCAATACAGGGACCTCGTCTCCACAGAGATGGGCGAAGAGCCGTCGTCCGATATGCAACGCTTGGCGACGGATGCCCGCAGGCGGCTTGCCAGGTAAACTTTGTCCATTGCAACCTGAAGCCCACCTCAGCCTGAGGTGGGCTTTTTTTGTCGCCTTAGCTTTGTAAGCGCCCCGTAAGTGGGGATAGTGCAGACTAAGCGCACTCGCCATGAGGCGGCAAAATAAAAGGAGGCGCTATGAAAGGCATTCGGAATCTCCTCTCCTCTAAGGTTGCACGGGTTACGTTGGTTGTCATGGGCATTCTAGCCCTCGTGGCTGCCACAGTTGCCCCCGGCGGCGGAGGCGACGACTAATCTCTGGGTCAAGATCAGCGCCCGCAGAGGGTGTTATGTCCCTGCGGGCGCTTTTCTTTCTCATCTAATCTTCTAGGAATGTATGGTGTTTGCTTTTCGGCTGCTGTATCAAGCCTTCTTCCCGGACAGACCGATCAGGGCTATCTGGCTGGCCCTGTTTGCTTTTGCCTTGCAATACATCGTCCTCCGGCAGATGGACGACCCTCTGCCGGCCAAGATGGTCTTGGGCCTTTCCCACGCGCTGCTGATCGGAGTCATCGCCCTTAACTGGCGGTACATCGGCCTCCTAGTCGTTGGCCTGGGGTTGTTCTTGAACCTCATCGTCATCTACAGCAACGGCGGACTCATGCCCATGTCGCCACAGGCCGCCATTGATCTCGGATTGCCGGGTGCCGGCCCGACGCTCCCCCTCGGTTCCAAGTTCGGCGCAAAGAGCGTCGTGCTTAACCCAAGCGACACCCGGTTCTACGTCCTCAGCGACCGGCTGCCCACCAGGTTTCCGCGTCCTCTCCTTGCCTCCGTCGGGGACATCGTTGCGCTTGCCGGCCTCGGCATACTAGGCGTGAGCGTTGTGGCCGGCGTGTTCCAGGGGAAAGCAGGCGAGCAATCCGGCCGGCGTTCCGGCAAGCGGGGGTTCGCCCCGTTCAAGGGGCCAGTGAATAGGCTCTCCCTGAGTATCCGTGTGGCCTACGCCCGAAGGCAACAGGCGTACTTTCTCCAGGAGTGGCGTACCCACTGGCAGGGATTGTCCGCCGCCATAAGGCTCTACGTGGAAAACCAGCGGCCAGAGGCTGCGGCCATAGCCCAGCAGGAGTTTGACAAGGAACGGGCCTGGCTCGCTGCCAACAAGTGGAAGTTCACCGACCTGTGGGGGGCCTACACCGCTTGGGACCGCCCCCGCCCAGTGACGGCCTGGGGGCCTCTTGACCCACGCGAGGTCTTGGTGCGCGCACCTCTTGACCCCTACGCCAACGTGTACGAACGATGGGACATCCCGTCCGTATTGGAGAAAGGGCAAGTCCGCTCCGACCAGGACTATCCGAGCCTGTTCCAAGCCCTCAGCCTTCTTGAAGGCGAGCTGAAGAGTATGGAAGACCGCCTTCAGGGGAAAGCCAGGGCGTCGTTGCCTCAATCTTTGTGAAGGCACACGAGGCGGCGGGCTAGCAGGTACAGAACACCCTCAATGAGCCTACCTTACGCCACAAAAAAGCCAACCCTCTCCCTCATCCTGGCCGTGCAGTTGGGAATCGGCGTGCTGCTTGGTGGGGGAGCATTATGGTATTTGCTCCACGTCGCCAGTTGGCATGAAACTCTGCGATCCCTCGGCAGCATTTCTCCACGTAGCTTTGCGGCTGGGGCATTCCTGTTTTGCTTGGGAAGCTTGCTCGGAGCGTTGCGATGGAAACTCCTCCTGCGTGAACACAACGCTTCGCCCATCCGTCTCTTCGTGGTGCAAAACACAGGCCTGGGGGTGGACGCCCTGAGCCCCGTGCGTATCTTCAGCGTCCCGATCCAACTGTTCCTGCTTACCCAGGGCGATAGAGTGCCTCTCGCTCCTGCCCTTGCGTCCATCTCTGCCAAGCGCCTCATGGACGTATGCGCTTTGGGGTGCATCCTGGCGGTTGGGTTGCTCGGGACGCACGCGCTCCGGCCTGCCTTGACGTTTGTCGTCCCTGCGCTTGCCTGGTCTGCCCTTACCTGGTCGGGAATGCTGGCCGTAGGCAGGTTCTCCCAGGCCAAGGGGGAGACGCCGGTTCAGGCGAGTCAACCGCCTGTTGTAGCGGGTAGGGGCCTCTGGTGGATAGCAAGAAACTACTCCCTCGCCGTTGCGCTTGCCGTTGCCAGTTGGGTGTGCATCGGGCTTGGGGCGTGGGTCATTGCGCAGGACTACGGCATGGCCCTTCCCATCGTGTCGGGTGTTGCCATCGGCGTTGCCACCATCGTCGTGGCGGGGGCGCTTCCCGGCCTGCCCGCAGCCTTTGGGGCGTTTGAGTTTGCCTTCGTCCAACTTGTCGGCATGATGGGCTACGACAAAGGCCAGGCTATTGCGGTGGCCCTTGCCTTCCATGCGGCCATCCTTGGGCCTGCTCTGGTCATTACCTTTATTACCCTGGCTGGGAATGCAAAACTGTCCTTGCGGACTCTTCTTGCCTTGCCCAGGACTATTATTGCAGTCGGAACGGACTCGCTTCCCGGCGCTGGCCGCGGTCCCAAGCCGCCAACAAAATGATGCATCAGAGGACCCGGGGCAGACCACCTCGTAACAATGACGATGCCCGAAGAGGCTGCGGTGTGGAGAAGAAGTCTTAGCGAGCCAGCCGGAAATCTTGGGCTATGCAGCCGCCTTGAAACGCTCTGCGGGCGGCTGCATTGCCGAAACTTTTGCCAGGGCGGTGCGAAGCGTCAGCAGGGTCAAAGGTTTCCCCAGCACCACGTCAACACCTTCCGGCTTTTCTCCTAAGGAATGCATCATCTCGCCAAAGCCCGTAAGCATGATGAGCGGCGTTCCAGTGGACCGTTGCTTGATGGCTTTTGCCAGATTGTCCCCATTCATCCGCGGCATTGCCCGGTTCGCAATGACAACGTCAAACGGCTGAGCGCCGAAGCGTTCCAACCCCTCAACGCCATCTCGCGCCAAGGTCACCTGGTGCCCATCGGAGCGCAGATACTCTTCCAGGGTTTGCAGCGCTACGAGGTTGTCATCCACCGCTAGAATGCGCAAGCCCGTGGGATAGGCGTGCCGTCCGGGGTCCCGCATCTCGCGGTCTTGCCCTTCGCTCGCCGGCAAACGTATTGAGAACGTTGTGCCTCTCCCTAGCTCAGAGTCAATGTCAATCGTCCCTCCGTGCCGCTGCACAATGCCGTAGGCCATGGACAACCCCAAGCCCGTTCCCTGCTCGTCTTTTGTGGTAAAGAAGGGTTCCAGGCAGCGCTGTCGCACCTCTGGCGTCATCCCTGTGCCCGTGTCGCTCACCTCCAGGACGACTTGCCCGCCGGCGGCTCGCAGGCCAAGGGTCAACGTCCCGCCGGTTGGCATGGCGTCCACCGCGTTCATAATCAGGTTTACCAATACCTCGCGCAGCTCTGCGGCTTTTCCTCTCACACAGGGAGCAGCGCTTATGTTCTTAATAATGGCAATGTCGGCCCCGGTGGCTTGGGCTTGCTTCTCCCATTTGGGACGCGTCAGTTGGGCTGCTTCCTCAATCACTTCGGCAAGTGCAATTTGGTCCTCGTAGGCCCCCGGCTCGCGGAAACGGTAGAACTCCCGCAGACGGTTCACGATGTTGGCTGCGTCTTTGGCTGCCACGTTGATAGTCCGCAACAGCGGCTGCATTTTCCCTTCGGTAGTGAAGAGTTCCGGGTGTTCCAGTATCAGGTCGCTATAGCCGACGATGGGTACCAAGGCGTTGTTGAAGTCGTGGGCGATGCCGCTGGCCATCTGCCCCAAGGCTCGGAGTCGCTCTTGCTGGATCATCTGCTGCTGGGTCTTCCGCAGCTCGGTCAGGGTTTCCTCCAGCCGGACATTGCTGTGCTGAAGGGCGGCCTCCGTCTCTCTGCGGATTTCCAATTCGCTGGAAAGCTCAGCGTTCATAGTGCGGATTTGTGAGGTCCGTTCGGCTACCGCGCGTTCAAGCACCTTGTTGGCCTGGCTCAAGGATTCCGCAGCCCGCTTCACTGGCGTGACATCCTTCAGAACGATCACATGTCCGTTCAAGCGCCCAAGCCGGTCTCGCAAAGGGTTTGTGGTGAGTTCAAAAACATGGTCTTCTAAGCTGCCGGAACCAGCGAGTTCCGTCGTAGTTTCCTGTTCCGCGTTCCACTGCTCCGCAAGTCCCGGCCACGTAGCGACAACGTCGGCGCATGCCTTGCCGATGGTCCCCGTCTCAGAGACCCGGAGCGCTTGGTTGGCCGCCTTGTTGATGTTCACGATCCGGCCTTTCCTATCCGTCACGATCACGCCTTCCAGCAGCCCGTCAATGATGATGTCCTGGGCTTGAGGCACAATATCCAGTAGCCTGACACTGATCATGGCCCACAGGAACACAAGGCCGGTCACCGCAAAAGCAAAGGGCGTCGGGTCTATAGCTCCGCTCAGGTGGGTGACGTAGGCCAGGTTGCCCACCCAGGGCAACGATGCTCCCACGAGCAGGAAGACCGCTTGTTGCCCGAAGACCTTGCGGGACTGAAGTGACATGCGCAGGATCAGCAGCGTTCCAGCGGTCAGGACCAGGTAGGAGTAGGAGAGGTGTACCCAGAACCAGAGGCCGTGGCCTACTTCCAGGGCCCAGGCATCCCCCCGTGGGACGAAGGCCGTATGGGTCCAGATCAGACCGTGGGTGTCAGATGTCCAGACAAGCCCGATGGTTATGAGTGGCTCAATGGCAAACAGCGCAAGGTTAGAGGATGTGACCCATTTGTCCTTGCCGGTGTATTGGCTGGCAAGCACCAGCCATGCCAGGGGTACGGTGGCAATGCCAAAGTATTCAACTTTGGCCCAGAAGAGCGCGTCTTCCAGGGTGTGGCTGGCGAGTTCAAATCCGTATCCAAAGGACCAAAGGCCCACGCCGAGCATCATGACCGCAAAAGCAGCGCCGCCGCTTTTCAACTGATGGAACTGAAGAGAGTACAGCGTCACACCGGCGCAAGCGACTGCAGTGATGATGAGAAACGGTACGTAGACGTCTTGCTCTAAGGGCATCGCGTGATTCCAGTCCTGCACGGCCTGTCTCGCAACGGAAGCTGCGAGGCGAGCATTGCCAGGGAGTCTATGACCCTTCCCTTAGAGTATCGGAATGCGGCGCAGAGTCTTAATAGGCTAGCAGAGGACTGTTGTTCCCAAGCCTCCGTTCTCAACGGTTTCGGCATACCCTCCTGAACTTTAAGAGATGTTGCCTCAAAAGCTAGCAGGGTGCAGGGAACGTGAGTTCCCGTCGGGGGTGTGGAGAACTTCGCCATTCCCGCTCAACTGTACCACGCCCAGACCGTAGCTTTGTTTCGTAGAAGGACCGCCTTGCAGATGGTGTTGGCTGCCCTACCGCTCTTTGAAAGCGAGACGGCCAGTGTGATCTGCAGGCACGTCCATCAGGGGCTGCTTAGTGAGGATGCAGGGAAAACGCGCAGGAACTCATGGACGCACTGCCGTCAGAATCTTCCACGATGAAAGACCCCTGAACACAGAGAGCCATTTCAACTCTGAACGTTCTCAGGTGCGGAGCATAGAAGTAGACCTTCCGAATTCTGGGAACGGCTGGAACAGCACTATCAGCCAGCGCTTCAGCAATGCTGCTGGCTCTGTCAACGACGTGAGGCGGGAGGTCTATCAGTGCTACCGGCACGGCCGATGCGGTATGCCTTGACGTTCTTCCAGACCCACTCGTCAGGATTGATCTCCAGAGAGTAGGCCGAGAGGTGGAACAGACGCAGGCAGCTTCCCAAGCTCTGGCTTCAATAGCCCTTCTTCTTGTTGCCTTTGATTCTCTTAGAGACATCCGAGTACGCTTGCTTGGCCCCCCGAGTAACGTCCTCAGCTATTCCCGCGGCCATATCGCCAGCCTCTTTGGCGGTCTTCTTCGCCTGTGTCCCTACCTTCGCGGCATCGGAGTACATCTCCTTGGCTCCTTGGGTGACGTCCTTAGCGATTGCCTCAGCCTTGGCCTCGGCTTCTTTAGCTGTCTTTTTCACCTCCGTTGTTCCCGCCTTTGAGACGTCTGAATACACCTGCCTTACTCCTTGGGAGATGTCCTTAGCTATTTCACCGGCCTTGTCCTTGGCCTCTTTGGCGGTATCCCGCACCTCTGCCCCGCCTTTTTCAAAGACTCGCCGATACCATTTCCATTGTTGCCTGACGTCATTGCAGCATCTCCTATGTCATTACTGGTCTAAAGGTATGTACCACGAAGCAGTGCAGCTGTTTGCAGCGGCTTTATCGGTGCAGGCTCCGACCGCGGTGCCCGCGGTGAATAGGCCCGAGCCGTTAATGGTTCCGCCACCCACCAAGACGGACTAGCCGAACATAGGCGATCACATGCATCATGCGCGTCCCATCCTCAATGTCCGGACGACTGCCGAAACGTTAGCTGACTCGCAGGAGGATCGCTGCAAGGCCGTTACTGGGATAGACCGCGCGGCACGGAGCATCACCAGCAAGCTCAAAGCGTTTCGTCCGCGAGAGCAACTCTTCGAGCGCGACGCGCATCTCGAGCTTGGCCAAGGGGGCTCCCATGCAGATGTGGATGCCTTGGCCCCAGACCAGGCTAGCGCCCGTGCCACGATTGAGCTTGACGGCAGTTGGATCATCGAAAGCGCGCGAATCGCGATTAGCGGCAATCCACATCAGCGTCAGGTTCTCTCCCTTGGAAATAGTCCGGCCCTGAATCTCAACCTCTCGCGTCGTGGTGCGCCGGTTGGCGACGAGCGGATCGTCCACACGAAGAATCTCCTCTATTGCCTCAGGAATTAGCGACGGATCACTCCGTAGCTGATGCTGCAATTCAAATTCTTGGGCAAGATGCAGGACCAAAACTCCCAATCCGTCCGCGACGGTGCCATGCCCAGCCGCCCAGTTACGCAAGATGCTCACGATCTGGTCGTCGGTGAACCGCTCGCCATCAACCTCCGTCCTCAGCAGTGCGTCTGTGGCATCGGCCACATCGCTCGGTGAAGCGCGGTGCGCATCTAGGTTGGTCGTGACGTGCTCCGAGAAGAGGTCGGCCAAAGCCTTACCGCAACTGGGTCCCTGCTGAACGCCGCCTGCTGATTGCCATGCACCCAACCAGCGAGGCATTCCCACTGCTGCTCGGGCCAGCCCAGCAAGGCGCACAGCGTCTTCAACGTAAAGGGCGTGGCGAAGGCACCGATAAACTCCGCCTCTCCACCCGAGAGCAACGGGACGAGGAGGTCCGCAGCGATCTCATGAGTGCGTGGCTCGATCCGCACCATCTGTTCCTCATTGAAGTTGGCGGCGAGCGCTTCGCGGTATCGGCTGTGAACCGGCGGATCCAGCCCATTCGGGATGGCCAGAAACCGCGATACATTGCTATACGTCTCCGGATTGGCTAGAACGGTCGCGATGTCCTCATGGCGGAACAGCGACCAGCCCAGGAATTCACTGTGCGCCACTGGACATCGCTCTCGCATCTCGTCGTACGCTCGGCGTTGGTCTTCTAGGATCAATGCATCCCGCGGGTTCCAATCATCACGCCGTGGTTCGTTCATGATTCCTTGATTGCTGCTCATGGTGTTGTTTTCCTCTTGAGCATGGTTGGAAACAGATCCATAGTTAGCGAGGGGGATGCCATTCTCGCGGCAGTTGTTGGTCGCCCCTCCAACATCCACTGCCTCTAGAGGAGAGCCCAGCTATGTCGTCCTACGAGGAGTTCCACTTACGCTGCAATGTCCTTCTTCGCACTCTTTCCATGATTTGCTTGGGATCTTGCTTTTCTGCGCATCAGGGGCACTACCTCTTCGGTTTCCTTGGCAATCCCGTGCGCCAGTTTCTCCGCCGCCAGAGGTACTTCGCGGAGCTTTGGAGGACTTCTTCGCCCGGTTTGCTTTGGTTCATGACCTACGACTGAAGATGCGGTTGCTTGGCACGTCCTCCCTGAAACAGCACTTCCAGTCCGACCATGCCAAGCCCCACTCCCACAACAATGCCACCAGCAATCACGAAGAACTTCTGAGGCAGAATGGCAACGAGTAGCACCAAAATGCCTGCCGCCATGAGTAAAAGCCCAAGCTGACCTTGTTTGCCACGTCGTGATACCCATTCTGAGCTTGCGCTCATATCTGCTCCCTTAATTAATGGTCTTATGGAGTCAGAAGTGGGGCATCTTCTGCCCTGGCGACTCGCTTCTGCTCACTCTGTGCTAATAGATTGTCGTTCCGTAGTAGCCGGTCGCATGGCGACACCAGTTTGTATTGCCGGAAACGGGCGCCTTTTCCCCGGGATTTGAATCGCTTCAGCATCTTGCCGGCTGTGCCTCGTACTATAGGCCCTGCCTGTCTACATCGGAAGCCGCTTGGTGGGGTACTGAATGGGTACGTTAGTGCCGATAGGCTAATCTGCTTGGAACACAGAATGGCTCTCATGCACTAATCTGTTTGGGGGGTAAGAAACGGGAGTTGCCCGCCACCCTCACGTTGCAAGACTGCCCCGCATAGGCATTAGGCTGTAGGCGCACCGGATGATGATGCCGTTGACAGGTACCCCTTCTGGGGCTGGGTTTCAGTATCATGGAACAACCCTGGTTCTGGTTATTGACGGCTTTTCGCCACAGCTTCTTGGGCAGCGTGGTAACGCCGTTCAGTCAATGGCCGTTGGTCGCCTCTCGCTTTTGCGCTGCAAGTTGGCTTCGTCGGATGATGGTCCATCCTGCGAAGACTAGAGTCGCTCCAAAGGCTAAGAAACCCAAGTCCCACGCTAATTCATATCCCTTGCTGCCCTCTCTCACGTGATGAAGGCCAAGGATTTGGTGGTCTACAATACCCTCGGCGAGATTGAAGATGCCCCATCCGGCTAATAAGCCGCCAATCAGAACACCAATGGGCCAATCGCTGGGGTGTCGCCTCCCTTGCCGCCAGAGCAATGCGAGGCCGACTATCACCAGTATCCAAGTCGTCAGGTGAAAGAGTCCGTCGGCAAAGGTATTGATTTGGAGATTACGCAGAGACGTGGAGCCATATTGAGTAGCCGATACCATGTGGTGCCACTGGAGGATTTGATGAAGGACAATTCCATCAGCGAACCCTCCCAGAGCAATGCCTAGTACAAGTGCGGCAGCGACGAGGCCGTCCATCAAAACGCCCATAACAAAACGCGGTCGTCTTGTAACCATGCAGACCTCCTCATTTGAGTAGTACAACCGGATGTTGAGAAGGGGTTCTCTCGTTTGGCGTGAGGAATAGCTGGGACGCTAAAGTGAATCTCCACGGAACCACCCTTTACAGAGCAGTGGGAAGTCTAGCCTGCAACTCGCCGCATCATTCATATGCGGGGAATGGCCTCTGCCTTTGCCTAACGATCGCGTCGGGTGGACATAATCGACGGCGACGCTCTGCTGCAGTCCTTGGTTAGACATTGAGGAAGGCTAGCAAGTCTGCATTGAGTTGGTCCTTGTGCGTGTCGGCCAAGCCGTGCGCCCCGCCCGGATAGACCTTCAACGTGGCGTTCTTGATCAGTTTTGACGAGAGCATCGCCGAGGCACGAATCGGCACGACCTGATCGTCATCGCCGTGGATGATCAGTGTGGGTACGTCAAACTTCTTCAGGTCCTCGGTGAAATCCGTCTCGGAGAAGGCTTTGATGCAATCGATCTCGTTCTTGAGACCACCCATCATCCCCTGTAGCCAGAACGCATCCCGCATGCCCTGCGAGACCTTGGCCCCTTGTCGATTCGCGCCGTAGAACGACGTGGTCAGGTCCCTAAAGAATTGCGAGCGGTCGGCGCTGACGCCGGCGCGGATGCTGTCAAACACCTCCATCGGCAACCCGATGGGATTGGTCGGGGTCTTCAACATCAACGGCGTCACCGCGCCCACCAACACCGCCTTGGCGACCCGGTCTGTGCCGTGGCGACCGATGTAGCGGGCCACTTCTCCGCCGCCGGTGGAGTGGCCGACCATGGTTGCGCCCTTCAGGTCGAGTTCTTTGCATAGCTCCGCAAGGTCATCGGCATAGGTATCCATTTCGTTGCCGTTCCAAGGATGGCTGGACCGGCCATGGCCACGGCGGTCATGGGCAACGCAGCGATAGCCGCGAGAGGCGAGGAACACCATCTGCGATTCCCAGGCGTCTCCAGTCAACGGCCAGCCGTGACTGAAGACGACGGGCTGACCCGATCCCCAATCCTTGTAATAGATTTGCGTACCATCTTTTACAGTAATCGTGCTCATCGTAGCTCCTTCGCTCCATAGGGGTAGTGATTCCCAAGGGTGGGCAGCTGTTCCTAAAGACGTTGGCTAGAAGTTCTACAGAAAATCCCGCCACGAGGCAACACGCATTGCCGTCCAAAGCGATCCTGTGTGTAGAAACGCGTAGCAAGGGGCCTTCCGACCAGACTTTTGGATTCCCAAACCTTCCCTGCTTCCAGGGGTTCCGCACGGGTAATCGGTTCCTGAAAGGAGACAAGGACTCTCACCTCTGTCTTTCCCTCTACAGAAAACCTCATAGGTCACGCGCGGCGACAACGAAAACCTGGCGTGTTCAGCTAGCGGCGCGTCGTCGGAAGGCCATCCGGTAGAGCACCAGCAAGAGCAAGCTGCCCAGCACCGCGATGATCAATGTCCGAAGTGAAAAACCGGCGAGTCCGCCTAATCCAAGGCCCGTCGCAACGAAGCCGCCCACCATAGCGCCGGCAATGCCCATCAGAATCGTTATGATGATGCCGCCAGGGTCCCTGCCTGGCATGAGAGCCTTCGCGATTAACCCCGCCAAGAGACCCACCAGGATCCAACTCAAGATACCCATTACTACCTTCCTTCCTGTATGCGACCTGAAAACGCCTGCGGCACGGCCAATGGGCCATTCATATCCATGTTGATGCCCAGCCCCTGCGCGACACCCTCGCCGTATGCGGGGTCGGCGCGGTAGAACAGCCGGACCTGGCGCACCTGGATCTCCCGCTTCACTGGCTTCATATGCTCCACTATATTGTGGATGAGGAGCGCCCTCTTGTCGGGCGTTATGAGACGGAAGAGGTTGCCAGCCTGGGTGTAGTCGTCGTTGCCCTCGTAGTCCTTGTCGTACCGCGCTGCGAGACCACTGAGCGCTTCGCTATACGCGGTCTCTTTGACGCCGTGATCGTCTGCCGGGCCGCCGAAGCTGTTCGGCTCGTAGTTTACGCGTGGCCCGCCGTTGTCATCAAACCGCATAGCCCCATCGCGCTGGTAGTTCCGGACCTGGGCGGCATGTGGGCGGTTGACCGGAAGCAACTGGTAGTTGGCGCCGAGGCGGTGCAAATGTGCATCGTGGTAGGAAAAGAGGCGAGCTTGCAACATTTTGTCAGGGGAGAAGCCGATGCCAGGAACGACATTCGCTGGGGTGAACGCCGCCTGTTCCACCTCTGCAAAGTAGTTCTGCACGTTGCGGTTGAGCACCAACTCCCCAAGCTCAATGAGGGGATAGTCGCCGTGAGGCCAGACTTTGGTCAGATCAAACGGGTTAATGTGGTAGCTCTTGGCCTCGGCCTCTGTCATGATCTGGACGCTCACCCGCCAAGCGGGAAAGTCCCCACGCTCAATAGCTTGAAAGAGGTCGCGGGTAGCATGGTCGGGGTCTTCCCCCGCCATGCGGGCCGCCTCTTCGCCCGTGAAGTTCTGGATGCCCTGCTTGGTCTTAAAATGGTACTTAACCCAGACCCGTTCTCCGCCAGCGTTGACCCAACTAAACGTATGGCTGCTGAAGCCATCCATGTGCCGGAATGTCCTGGGCGTGCCACGGTCTGAAAAGAGGATGGTCACCTGGTGCAGGCTCTCCGGCGACAGAGACCAGAAGTCCCATATAGCGTTGGGATCCTTGGTGTTGGTCTGAGGATTACGCTTCTGCGTATGGATGAAGTCCGGAAACTTTAGGCCGTCACGGATGAAGAATATCGGAGTGTTGTTGCCGACGATGTCGTAGTTGCCCTCTTCCGTATACAGCTTGACCGCGAACCCGCGCGGGTCGCGCACCGCATCCGCCGAGCCTTTCTCGCCGGCCACCTGGGAAAGGCGAACGAACGCCTCGGTTGTTTTGCCTACCCGCGAAAACAGTTTCGCCTTTGTCCACTTGGTCACGTCCGCGGTGACCCGCAGGTAGCCGTAAGCGCCGGCCCCCTTGGCGTGGACGACTCGCTCCGGAATGCGCTCGCGATTGAAGTGCTGGGTCTTTTCCAAGAGGTGGAAGTCCTCTAGGAGGACTGGCCCTCGTGCTCCAACCGTCAGAGAGTTCTGGTTATCGGGAACGGGTATGCCCACGGCAGTGGTCAACTGTTCGTTCCCGGAGTGATGATTGTTGTTGGTCATGGGAATCCTCCTGGTTCTTTGTGTCGTTGTTGCTTGTGTCGGCCATCTCCTATGCACCAGTTATTGGAAATACGATCTGGGTGTCGCTACACGGGCTGCGCTCGACGATGAGCAGACAAGCCGTAGTGCAACCAGTCGTTGGCGATAGCGACCACGCCGACGCTCATTCGGGTGCACAGCCCATAAAGTAGGCCTGTCGCACATCAGGGATGTCGCACACCCACTTCTCGGCCCATGACGGGAACCAGACTCGTTTCGAGATCCCTGGGACGGAGTGCAGCCCGCCGCCGGTATCGTATTTAACGAAGTAGGTTCCTCCCAAACGTGCTATTGGCTGATCGCCTTCTTCTCCTTCCCATGGCATGCCCCGCGGCGAAAAGAAGTTAATCGCCCCGTTTGTGATGTCGGCACCAGGCTGTTTGAGGAATGCGGCCGCCTGTTGACGGATTGCGTCCGTAGGTGACTGATTTGTGGCGAACTGAGATTTCTCGTATATAACGTCGCAGACGCTGTTCGGAAACTCAGGGGAAGCGACCCGGTTTAGCACTATCCACGCGACGGCCTTACGCTCCATGTCCGAGCCAACGGACATCTCCGACATCATGACGACCCCCAGGCAGTCGATGTCGTGGTCTGTGTAGGCGGTTGCGGGCGGAACGCCTCCGCCGGTGCTGCCAATACCGCTCTTGACGTAGACGTAGAAGTTTATCCCGCCGAGATCGCCCACCTGGATGGTCGAGTCTCTGACGCCACGACATCCGCCTCCGCCTTCAGGACACCAGTTGGCGCCATGGAAGGATATTGACCATTTCTTGGTACTGCTTGAATACGTTGGGGTACCTGAGACCAGAGCAATGTGGCCGGAGGGGCTGGCACCGTGTTTCTCCGCATCCATCACCATGATGCTGGCTCCGTTGATCGCTCCATCCTGAGGCATGATTCTCTTGTAACCAAACCCCTTCATCACATCTTCGGTGTACCCGGCGGCGGTCTCTGGCCCTCCAGGAAGCGGCGGATCCGTATGATGCCTCACCCAGGCAACACAATTGTCGTCAAAGTCCTCTGCGAATGCCAAAGCCGGGCTAAAGAAACGCACAAGGCCTGTGGAAGTAGGGACCTGTGCACAACCACTCCCCGTCGGTGTCGCTGTAGGCACAGGCGTCGCAGTGGCAATAGGAGTCGCAGTGGCAATAGGAGTCGCCGTTGCAGCAGGCCCTAGCGTGGCTGTCGCAGTGGCAATAGGAGTCTCCGTACCACCACTGCAAGCAACACCAACAAGAACCATGAGGAGTAGACTTGCGGCGAGTCCCGCAAATCCTGCCCATTTAGTCTGTTTGAATAACTTCAACAGGCCAGCCCCCTTGGTGTGGACGACACGCTCCGGAATCCGCTCGCGGTTGAAGTGCTGGGTCTTTTCCAAGAGGTGGAAATCCTCTAGGAGGACCGGCCCTCGTGCTCCAACCGTCAGAGAGTTCTGGTTATCGGGAACGGGTATGCCCACGGCAGTGGTCAACTGTTCGTTTCCGGGGTGATGATTGTTGTTGGTCATGGGAATCCTCCAACTGCATTAATAGGCTCGGCTAGTTAGGCTTTGTGACGGTGTTGGCATCTAGGGTGACCGCCATTTGAGCCAGTGCTCTACCGTCCAATCTTGCCCCGGTCTTCAGCACAATCGCCGTTTGGTCCAGAATGACTCCTTTGAATTGAGACGTTGTTTCAAGGGTGGTTTGGTCGGCTACTTGCCAGAAGATATTCTTGGCCTGTGCGCCGCCTGTCAGGGTGACAATGGCGCCGCTGCTTGCAGTGAGCGTGCCCGATATCTGGAATATCCAGACGTCATTTGCGCCGCCCGATATGGTGATTCCACCAGTCGGGATTGTGACTCCAGTGCCCCACGTATAGACGCCAGGAACGAAGACCCTGCCGACAACGATGTTCCCTGCGTCCACGTTAAGGAAAGCAGCCCCGGATGTTGGTCGTCCTGCGGCATCGGTGTAGGCGGCCTCCATGTTGCTTACGGCGGTGGTCAGGTTGCTTGGAGTTGGCGATGTGTAATCGGCGGCGAATACCTTTCCGGTAACCAAGGTGGAGCTAGAGAAAGTACCGGATGCATCCATGATGAGACCAAACCCTGTGACAGCGGTGCTGTCAATCGGGCTTGCTCCAAGGTCTCCAACAATAGAGGTAACTCCAGTGGTGGAGAGGCCTGACTTGGAAAGAATCACGTAGTTGCCAGCCGTTCCTAGGTTTACGGCCGCCGGACCCGCAGGCGTAGGCGTAGGCGTAGCGGTCGCAGCGGGTACGGGCGTCGGCGTCGCGGCAGGTACAGGTGTCGCTGTTGCAGCAGGCACGGGCGTAGCCGTGACAGCAGGCACAGGCGTAGCCGTCGCAGCGGGTACGCCTGTCGCTGTTGCAGCGGGTACGGGCGTGGCCGTCGCAGTTGGTACGGGCGTGGCCGTCGCAGTTGGTACGGGCGTGGCCGTCGCAGCAGGCACGGGCGTGGCCGTCGCAGTTGGTACGGGCGTGGCCGTCGCAGCGGGTGCGGGCGTCGGCGTCGCAGCAGGCACTGGCGTGGCTGTCACAGCGGATGCGGGCGTGGCCGTCGCAGCGGGTACGGGTGTCGCTGTCGCAGCAGGCACGGACATGGCCGGTAGCGGCGGGACCCAGTACGACACCAAGTCCGAGTTCTTGGGGTACGAGGGATACCGGACGTCGTTCACATTGGAACAACCGGCCTCTACCTCGTGCCCTCCTTGGTTTGCCCCCCTGACCGTTATGGACCAGTTACTGCCGAGATCGGACACTTCGGAGATCACTCCGGTATGTCCCCACGTCGGATTTACCCAGGGTTTATCGACCCCGTCCTTATCTTTCCATGTCCCCCAGAAGGGGGAGGGCTGGAAGATGACCACGGTCTCGGTCTGAGGGTTGGGAACCCGGAGAAAGCCAAAGTCAGGCAACCGCTTCCCGATATCCTTCGCGTCTCCAATCGGCTCCGTTATGCCAAACTTATTCTTCACGTACCACACACATGAACAGTCACCCGCAGTTTCAACAGTGCTGCTGGTTCCGCCCCTCTCGCTGGCGTTGTCGTTACACACCAGGTCCACTGGCGTCGGCGTCGCGGCGGGTATGGGTGTGGCTGTTGCAGCGGGTATGGACGTTGGCGTTGCAGCAGGCACAGGCGTGGCTACGCCGCCACTGCACCCAACACCAACAAGAACTGCCAGGAATAGACTTGTAGCGAGTCCCATAAATCCTGCCCACTTGGTCCGTTTGAACAACTTCAACATACGCCTCCTACAGTTGGATAATGAATAGTTTGGAAAGGCTTGCGCCTTCTGGGGTGCGAAGAGTGAACTACGCCCTGTGCATCCGCTGGCCCGGGCTAGCTGTGCCCGCGGCGCCTCCACATCATACGAACGAGCTTGATGATGACAAGGACCAGCGCAACGACAAGCAGCAGATGGACCAGCCCCCCAATGTTCTCCACAAACGCGCCCAAGGCGCGCCAGTCCACCACAAACACACCTAGCGCCCAGAGGACAATCAAGGCGATGGCAATTAGCCACAACGATGAGCTCATGTTCTTCTTACCTACTTCTTTCCAAACCTCTTCTTTCTAGACTTCTCTTTGGCATCACTGAATTTCTCCTTGGCATTATCGAACGTATTCTGTAAATTGCCGGCAAGCTGCCCCAGCTTCCCTGCGGCATTATCTACAGTCTCCTGTACATTGTCTGCAAACGTCTCCTTGGTGTCACCGAGTTGCTCTTCGGCATTACCGAACGTCTCCTGTGCGGCGCCGGCTACCTGCTCAAGCTTCCCTTTTGCCTTGTCGGCGTTGTCGCCCTTAACACGGCCCATTGTTTCCTTTACCCTGCCCTTGACCTGTTTAGCCTTCCCCTTGATCTGGTTCTTGTTCACAATACCCTCCTTGATTTGATTGGTTTGATAGAAAAGTAGTCCGCAGGAGTACCTTTTTTGTTTTCCTGCTTCTCACCCGCAAGGCGCACTTCTAACGTCTCACCACCGTCTGACAGTGGTTGTATGTGGACGTTTGGCTAATGATGCAGACATTAGTCCCGTTGTCGCCGTCTACCTCGTCCGTCCCTCCCCCGCCAACAATGCAATCATTTCCGTCGTCGCCTCTAATTCTCTGGTTCCCTGGCCCGCCAAGGATCAGTTCGTTGGACGCGCCTCCCCTTGTCTCGCCACTCGGGGCGGCCATTAGCAGTGTTGTCAGCGCCAGGGCGGAGCATTCCACCGGTTTGAGGTCGTTCACGCCGATAGGCTTGGTAATCAGGGCCAATCGGGTTGCAGGCACGGTATTGCTTGCGGTGCCGGCCAGCCACGCGGGCACAATCGCCAGAACCACGACGATTACCAATGCAACCTTCCAGAATGGGAAGCTATGCCGCATTTAACTGACCCTGCCGAACCGGAGTGGGTTCATAGCAGTACGTAACCCCTCTATCCTCCACGATGTACGAGGTGGTCGTATCATCCGCATACTGGGTGATCAGACAGTCGCATTGACTTGCGACCCGCACCAATTCATCCATTGACGTTACTGACACTTTATTGGCCCGTTCCGGCAAGGGCCCGCTCGCATGTATCAGCAGTTGCCCGTACATCGCCTGAATCTGGAATGTTTCGTCGCGATGGCTGGCCGCAGAAGCCAGGAACAGTATCACGACCAAGCCTCCAGCCGAAAGCAGCATTCCGGCCCAAGCTGCTAACTTGAGGGTCTTGACCCCCAATTGGATGCCCAGGAGCGATTCCTGATTGGGTTGCTGGACTACTTTCCCCACCAGAGTAGTGAACGTCTGGTATAACGGCCTAATAACAATTCCATTAGTATCTTTGGTCTCAAAGAAGTAGCTCTCGCTTGTCTCCAGGAACATGAGATTGGGCGGCTTGATCCGAAAAACAGAGTAAGGGGTCATGTCCTCGTGGACTACCTGCCCGGCCACTTTGTAATTGACCTTGATTTCTGCCTGCAAAGCCGAGGTGAGGTAGCTTGCTGTAAACTGTGACTGCTGCTGGTATGCCGTTACTACTTTCAAGGCGGGCTCAAGAGGATAGTCAAAAGCAAGTTCCACTCTCGTCCCGGTGAATGAAGTTTCTGGATACAACTCAAAGGTCCGTCTCCAATTTGTCACGTCGCGTATCGTAGAGAAAAGCCGCACTGTACCTGTGACTTCCTGGATGTCATCTCCGGACAACTCGTAAATAAACGTAATGTTGAGTACAGGTGTAAGGTCCAGGAAAATGGGGTCCCCAGTCTTGATGGGTCCATCGTACAATCCACCCGGCGGCTCCGGCGCCGTGAAGTCAAACGCCACAGTATGCTGATAGGGGACTTGCGACGTGATCTCTCGCGTGGCGGGCTTTTGCCACAGCCAAAAGATTCCGGCCCAAAAGGTAACCAGCATGGCTGCAAACACCCATGTCACTATGCCCCCTGCTGGGCTAGCGACAAAGGAAATGATTCCTCCATCCCTCTGGCGATAACCCAGGGGAGTGGCTTTCTTGTCCCGCTCCTTCGGCCTGCGACCTTGGCCCTTCTGGCCTTCAATAACCACAAACGCCGTACCTCCTCCAAGAAGTCCAATCAACCAGGGGTTCTCCAGCCACTTGTAGTAGTTCCCTAAGCCGGGAATGTGGAGCCACATTTGCCCCGCTATCTCTTCTTCTAATGGCTCGTAAGAGTCAGTCCAACTATTGTTGTCTCCTTTGAAGACGAACCTATCGCCTTGGCGGCTAATTACGCGGTGAAGGACGGTCTGGTTGGTCAATTTGCTCCGGTATAGCATTACCTTGCCAACCTCGGGCGCCACGCCCCGCCGGATAACCACGAAGTCGCCCTTCTTTAGGAGAGGCGACATGCTGTCGCCGTAGGTGATAGCATATTCCGCCCCTCCTCCAAACATCCCAGGCCCCGCAATACGCCAGAAGACCACCATCGCCAAGATGGCTAGGACGCGGAAGAATATGTTGACGACCGGCATTCAAATTCGCGCGTCTTCAAGTACTCCAAGTCCGCCTGTGCGGAGAAGCCTGTTCATAGAGTCAGAGGTCGTAACGTGATAGCCAGACCACGACCATGTATCCCACGCAACGGCGCATAGCCTCTCGTCGTATGCGCCACTCGCGTGTCGTCACCTTTGCGAATAGCGCCGTGGTGTGTTGATCGGCGGAGTCGGTAAACTGCCGCGTAGATCATCGGCTATTGCGCGGCTACGACGGACAGCGTTTCGGCCGCGGAAACGGTCACCTGGGGTGTGGTTGTGCTACAGGTGACTGCAACGCCGACGGTCGTGCATGTGTACCAAGACCCGGCGGGGACCAGCTTTGCCTTAATTGTTGAGCCTGCGGCGGGAGCGGTGGATAGGTTGAACGTCACTGAGTCTATTTTGGTGGGGTCTGTTGCGTTCAAGCCGTAGTGAACGCTGGTCAACACGTAGCCCGTTACTGTTCCTTCGCCTTCGCCAGCTTGTGAGTTAGGGACCGTGTTGCTCGCTGTATACGCGAATACTCCTCCGACGATGGCAAGCCCAACGACAACGGCGATGATGATCGGCCAAACTCTGTTCTTTCTCATTGTCTTTTTCCTTGTTGTGTTGTATTGACGGTTGATGTGTCCATGCACTTTGCCCAAAGCGATCGCTCTGGGTGTGTGGATTGCACTGAGATTACCTGATGATTGCCCAGGGAACCTCTAACTCGGCCTTATTCTTTTTGCATTCATTGGAACCACCTCCAATTTATCACTGGATTCGCATAATAACGATATGCGCCGAAACAGCATGTGTTCCGCCGGCGCTCGTTGTAATAGTGAGTGCAGCGACGTTACCAGTAGGATTACGAACAGTGAGTTTTGAATTGACGGCCGTCGTGGTCACAAGAGACATTCCTACGATCTGAGAAGTGCCAGTTGCACGCCCAACAACCGAATTTGCCAGTTCAACAACTCCACCTCCCGAATCTAGACCCAAAATCAGTTGTCCCGCTTCTGCCACGCTCACTTGAAACAGTATCTGATACGTGCCAATGGCAGGCAGCACAAACGAAGAGGAACTTTCCCGAACGATGACGCCTGACGTGGCTCCGTTTTGTGGGAACAGTACCGGCGCACCGACTGCAATAGTTGCGGCGTTATCACCGGGCATCAACGCATAGAAATCAGCAAAGTCAATGAGGCCAATCGGCCCCGTTGCCCCTGTGGCACCCGTAGCGCCGGTAGGCCCGATTGCACCCGTGGTGCCGGTGACGCCGGTTGCTCCAGTGATGCCCTGAATGCCCTGTATTCCCTGGATGCCCGTGGCCCCCGCAGCTCCAGCAGCCCCGTCAGCGCCCGCCGCACCGATGGCTCCAACCGTGCCGGTTGCGCCCGTAGCACCGGTTGTGCCCTGGATCCCTTGTATTCCCTGGATGCCCGTGGCCCCGGTAGCGCCCGTGGGCCCGATGGCACCCGTGGTGCCGGTGACGCCGGTCGCTCCAGTGATGCCCTGAACGCCTTGTATCCCCTGGATGCCCGTGGCCCCCGCAGCTCCAGCAGCCCCGTCGGCGCCCGCGGCACCGATGGCCCCTACGGTGCCGGTTACGCCCGTAGCGCCAATGGAACCTTGAATGCCCTGTATGCCTTGTGCGCCAGTAGAGCCGGTAGAACCGGTGACGCCGATGGCTCCGGTTGTTCCTGTAATACCTGTGGCGCCCGTCAAGCCGATAATGCCTTGTACTCCCGTAGCGCCGGTCGCGCCTGTGGCCCCGACAGCGCCCGCAGCGCCGATAGCTCCGGCGGCGCCGGTTGCACCGATGTCGCCACTTGCTCCAGTACTACCCGCAGCACCGATGGCTCCTACGGTGCCGGTTACGCCCGTAGCGCCAATGGAACCTTGAATGCCCTGTATGCCTTGTGCGCCAGTAGAGCCGGTAGAACCGGTGACGCCGATGGCTCCGGTTGTTCCTGTAATACCTG
>Ga0082335_1000452_pt1 | contig 104167 bp, 116 predicted proteins | sample Subgrocontami58m_FD_72375 | JGI IMG/M metagenome (GOLD analysis project Ga0082335, IMG submission 72375) | Subsurface groundwater microbial communities from S. Glens Falls, New York, USA - GMW37 contaminated, 5.8 m (SPADES assembly) (version 2) ... | reverse complement strand
TGCCCTTGCAGAGACTTGAAACTCCTCCACCCGTAACAAAAATGAATTTAGCCATTTATTTTGCCTTTTGTTGGTAGTTATTCTATTCCTTTAAATATCACGCCTGAAGTGTTAAGTCAACCGGATTAAATCAACTACGTATCTTGACCGGCGCCGGTAGACACCGGACAGCTAAAAACTTATACTCATTCCGTCGGAAGCAGCCACGACTTCCATACCGGTCTCCCAAGACAGCCTTTTAGCCAAAAAATGCGGGTTAGCCTTGATCATAGTCATGCCAAAATGCGTAAGCACCGCCTTCTTAGGCTTTATTTCAGCAATGATCTTTTTGGCATCGTCAAAACTCAGATGTTGTACTCCAGGGTGAGGATCAAAAAATACGACATTTATTATGACTACATCCGTCCTGAAATATTCTTCAAGGCCTTTAAAATATTCCGTATCCGATAAAAGCGACACGGTCGTGCCGTTCAAAGAGAACTTTAATCCATAAGTCTCACATGGGTGGCGCAGTTTAGGCGTTGTCTCAAAAGAGAAATCCCCTATTTCATACCTGCGGCTCTCTTCCAATACTTCTATTTTTCCTACGTAACCCTGGGTATGTTTAAGGATGACGGGATCCTGGCTTATCGCGTCCTGGGGCAAAAATATAACCCCTCTCTTCTTAAAGCCGCCTTCTGTCATTGCCTCTATCATGACATTAGCGTCATTTACGTGGTCCAGATGACGATGAGTCAAAATTATGGCATTCAACTGCGTGGGATCCAATTTAGGCCTTGAAGCCGCGCATCGCACAATACTTCCCGGGCCCGGGTCTATCAAGACATTGTTCAAGCCTGACCTGATCCACAACCCTCCTGAAGCGCGCAGTTGTTTTATCATAACGAACCGCGCTCCCGCAGTACCCAGGAATTTTATCCAATGATCACTTGTCGGTTTCTTGCGTATCACTAACAACCTCTATACCGTTATTTTTTAACAATGCGGCTGTCACTCCATAGCCGGATACCAATTTTTTTGAAAAAGTGCCGTCAAATACCAACCCGCAACCGCATGAAGGGCTCTTTGACTTTAATATCGCCTTCTTGATCTTACACTTCTTAGCAAGGGCCAAAACTTTTTCAGCGCCCTTTATAAAGAACGAGGTCACATCCCTACCGTCTTTAGATAATACTTTCGCGCGCCTCTTTAATACCGCAAACCCATCCCCTCCCACTATCTCCGAGGGCGCGTGCGGTATCTTTAGCCCGCCTGATACTTCCGGGCAGAACACGATCGCTTGACCCGACTTATATAAACCGGCTAAAACAGGATCAAGCTTATTCGTCCCGTCATAAACGCAATTTATGCCTGCCAGGCAAGCGCTTATCATTAGATTCGGTGTCATTTTTATTTTTTCTTTAACCATATCCGGCCTAACTCTGCTGTTATCTTTTCTTTTTGCACGATGTTTAGGGTGTTTTTTAACTCCAGTTCTTTGTCTTGAAAAAATCTTGTCTGTCTTTCTTCTTGCGATCTTCCTTTTTTCAAGAACTCTAAGCAGGACAAGACCTGCGCGCCGCAAGAGCGCACAGCCAACTTAAGCTGCTTATCATCCGTAACTACAACGATCTCTTTGGGCCGGTGGCTTAACGATACGATGGATTTTATCTTATCGTCAGCCGTCTCCCCGCGGGTAAAGACCACCTCAAAAGAACGCTTAGGAGAGTCAACAAAACAATCGGTCTTACTGTCAAACACCACTACTAAAGTATTTTTTAAAGAACCTTGCGGCCTATACGATTCCAAATATGAGAAGAGCTCAGCGCGCGCGGTCCTTAGTTCATCACGGTCAAAACGGGGCGTGCGCTTGATAAGATTATATCCGTCTACGATATAAGTTAAAGACATAGATGGCTCCCCCTAAAACCCCAAGCACTAACATAAAACCGAAATTATACAACGACAGGCACAAAGCCTTTTCAGCCACGACACCTGCTTTAGTAAAGATAGCGACACAGGCAGCGTCCCTGACACCAAGCCCGCCTAAGGAAATAGGTATAACGGAAAAAACCGTTATGACCGGCACAAAAAGTAAAAAATAAATGAACTTCATGTCCAGGCCTATAGCCTGAGCGAAAAAATAATACAGGACCGACAATCCTGCCTGGATAATAACGGACAGAAACCACGCGCCTGCGAGGATGCCCATCTTATGCCTGAAGCTGCGCGTGGCCTGGTGGATCTTATGAAGATAATCCTTTAACTTGGCAAAAGGCAAAAATCCAAAGACCGCCTTAAAAAATCTTCCTGAAAACATTATGCCCGCGAAAAAAACCATTATCAATAACAAGATAAAGGCGACCAGGAAAATATTCTCTTCCCTGAAAATACCGTATCCAAAAATAAGAGCGCACACTAAAACAGTAAAAAGCCCGAAAAAACCCGACATCCTGTCTAAAATAACCGTGGCTAGTATGCCGCTTGAATGGGTCTTGGTGTGCCCTGCTATATCCATGGTCCTGATAGCATCTCCGCCTACGGTGCTTGGCAAAACAAGATTAAAAAATAAAGACGCCATATAAGAAGACGCGAGGCGTCCGAAAGAAACAGGTATGGATAAGCCTTTCAAGAGTAGGCGCCAGCGCAATACCACTAAAAAATTCAAAAAAACGAATAAAATAAAAGCCCAAAGCATCTTGGAAATATCGGCATTCCGCGCCACGCTAAAAAGCGCCCCCAGGTCCGTCTTCCCAAACAAAAAGATCAGCAAACACAATGTTATGCTGATCTTCAAAATAAATGATCGTATCTTTTTCAAGAAAGGCCTGCGATGAAAACCCCCGGGCAAGCCCGGGTTATCTGTATGTACTCCAATACTCTTTGTCGGGCTTACATATTCAATGACATCCCGCCGAAGCAACATTTAACATTCTGCCGGGCAAGCCCGGCATACCCTGAGAGGCGGGATAAACTGCTAGATCTTGTTATCCAAAAATTTTCTTACGGAAAATGCGGCTATGGCGCCGTCAGAACAGGCGGTAATTACTTGATGAAAAGGCCTGGCGCGGCAATCTCCCGAAGCAAAAATACCGGAGCACGAAGACATCATGCCTTCATCGGTGACTATATAACCTGCAGTATTAAGATCAAGGACGCCTTTCAAGAATGCTGTATCGGGGTCAGACCCTATAAAAACAAAAATGCCGTCACAAGGCAATATCTCTTCTTTTTGAGACTTTATATTATTTATTTTAATGCCCTCAACGCGAGTTTTGCCTAATATCTCAATAGGAATAGAATCCCACTTTATAAAGATATCCTTATCCGCCTTTATCCTATCCTGTAACACCGCCGCCGCGCGAAACTCGTCGCGGCGATGGCAAATGGTCAACTTTTTAACGATCTTTCTTAAATAAAGCGCTTCTTCAAGGGCCGCGTCTCCTCCGCCCACCATCACCACATCTTTATTTTTAAAGAGCGGGCCGTCACAGGTTGCGCAATATGATACTCCGCGGCCGGTAAGGGCCTCTTCTCCAATAATACCTAACCGCCGTGGCCGTGAACCCGTAGCTACAATAACACACTTTGACCTATAAATATCCGTATTGCCTGTAACGCCTGAAGTGACATGCGTTTTAAAGATCCCGCTTTCGTTCTCTATCTTTTCAACTTTTGTATCTTCAATTATCTCTACATCGCTAAGCGCTGTTATCTGTTTCTTTGTAGTTTCAACCCACTCGCGTGATTTCATTTCAAAGATACCAGGATAATTCTCAATAAGCTCAGTTAAAAGAATCTGCCCTCCCGCGGATGACTTTTCAACCACAAGAGTCTTTAATTTGGAACGGCCCAGGTAAAGAGCGGCTGTCAAACCTGCCGGCCCTGCGCCTATTATAACAACGTCTATGACCAAATCACCCTCACTTTATGACCCGCATCCGCTTCTTGGACAAGGATCATACGAACAGTTGCACTCGGCCTCATTCTTCTTTTTGTTAGAACAACTCATCGAGCACCTTCCTGCTGAGCTTTTTTCTTAATCTCATCTTCGCGAAAAGGCTCGCGTGATCAATAATAAGTTTTCCTCTTAAATGATCTATCTCGTGCTGAAGCGCCCGCGCGAATAGATCGCAAGCGTTAAGCGTTATCTTTTCATTCTGCTCGTTATAACCGCTCACTACGATCTTTTTTGCCCTTCTAACCTTGACATACACCCCAGGGATGCTAAGGCATCCTTCTTCCATGACTTGCGACCCTGCCTTCTTTGATATCCTGGGATTTATCAGCGTCACTAAACCCGCGCCCACATCTACCATGATCATCTGCTTATTGATACCCACCTGAGGAGCTGCCAGCCCTACCCCACCTGATAACCTCATTAACTCAGCCATCTCTGTGAGAATAGAGCGCTCCGCGTTAGTGACCTCACTAACAGGTTTTGAGCGCCTTCGCAAAGAAGGATCGCCATAATACCTAATTTTTAATCCTGTTTGAGGAGTCAACATGGATGACATTTTTCTTCATTTTAGCAGCCTCATCATTACTGACAAGGCTATAAGAAAGGATGATAACTTCATCACCCTCACAGGCAAAACGGGCTGACGGCCCGTTAAGGCATATCTCGCCGGACCCCTTTTTGCCTTCAATGGCATACGTCTCTATACGCGAGCCGTTATTCAGGTTGAGGACCTCCACCTTTTCTCCGGGTAAGATGTCAGCGGCTTTAAGAAGCGATGGATCTATGGCAATACTGCCTTCGTAATACAACTTAGTAGCCGTGACTTTTGCCCTGTGGATCTTTGATTTAAGCATTATCCTAAACATTACTTCACCTCACTTCACCATATGGTATGTTTGACGGGCGATCATAAGTTCTTCATTCGTAGGAATGACGAGTATCTTGACCTTGCGCCTGTTTAAAAACCCAAAAATATCCTTTAAGATCATTGTCCTTATATCCTTTTCGTTCTCGCCAATACCGGCAGTAAAGATGATCGCGTCAACACCCCCGAGAACAGCGACATAACTGCCGATATATTTTTTTATCCTGTAGGCAAATATCTCAAGCGCCAATTTAGCCCTTTTGTTGCCGGCTTTTGCCGCTGCCTTTATCTCTCTTACATCATTACTTAAGCCCGAGATACCTTTTAAACCGCTTCTATAATTCAAGACCTTATCTATCTCTTCTAAACTTATCTTTTCTTTATCAGCCAAAAAGATAACCGAAGCAGGATCGATATCGCCGCAGCGAGTGCCCATAACCAGCCCCTCAAGAGGCGTAAACCCCATACTTGTATCAATGGACTGGCCATGTTTGACAGCTGTGATACTGCACCCATTACCTAAGTGACAGGTAATAAGCTTAAGTTTATTAAGGCGTTTCTTTAAAAGCCTGGCTGCCTCGTGCGCGACATACTGATGGCTGGTGCCATGAAAGCCGAACTTCCTTAAGTTATATTTCTCATAATATTCATAAGGCAGGCCATAGATATAAGCGTGTTCCGGCAAGGATTGATGAAAAGCGGTATCAAAGATAGCTACCTGCTTAACGCCTCCCAAAAGCTCTTTGCACGCTTCAATGCCTGCGAGATTGGCCGGATTATGCAAAGGTGCTAACTCAATACATTCCCTTATTTTAGCTATGACCTCATCGGTTATTACCGTAGGTTTTTTAAAAGTTACGCCGCCGTGGACAACGCGATGGCCTATGGCAAATATCTCATTTAAATTCTTTAGTTTGGCTTTAGGTGAATTTATCAAACCGTCTAAAAGCACCTGGATACCGTCCTTATGGTCCTTAACAACAGAATCCTTATGTCCTATCCTTTCAATAAGGCCTTTTGACAAAAGGACATAATGAGAACCATTGTTCTTCGTATTGACCTGAACATCAAAAAGCCTGTATTTAATAGACGAACTTCCTGAATTGATAACAAGTATCTTATGGCTGGTCATATATGCTCCCCCTGGCTTTCATAGTGGGCGCGTATAGCCGTGACAGCCGCGCAATCAACCACATCTTCCCAGCCGCAGCCGCGCGATAGGTCGCTGCATGGCTTCATTAGCCCCAACAACAATGGGCCAAGCGCTCTGCCTCCAGAGAGCCTTTCAACGAGCTTATAAGAGATATTGCCTGCTTCAAGATTAGGGAACACCAAAATATTGGCATTGCCTTGTATGGGGCTATTGGGATTTTTTAATTTTGCTACTTCCGGTACTATGGCAGCGTCAACCTGCAGCTCACCGTCAACAACGAGCTCGGGTTGCGTCTCTTTCAAAAATGCGGTTGCTTCCCTGATACGCTCAACAAACCTTCCTGTTGCCGACCCTTTTGTCGAATAACTAAGCATTGCCACGCGCGGAGTAAAACCAAGCACTTTGCGGCCCAACTCTGCCGAAGATATCGCTATCTGGGCCAATTGCCTGGTAGTCGGGTCCGGTATAATACCGCAATCAGCGAATATAAGGACACCGTTTTCGCCATACTTACAATTTGGTATAAGCATTATAAAACAACTTGATATCGTCGCTATCCTCTTATCTATCCCCAAGCAATACAGGCCGGCTCTTGCAACGTCAGTAGTTGTAGTTGCTGCCCCTGCGACAAAACCGTCTGCCAGGCCTTCGCGGACCATCATAGCGCCGTAATATACTGGATTTGAGATAACTTCGCGAGCCTCTTCTTTTGAGATGCCCTTGTGCTCTCTTAACTGAAAATATAATTCCGAATATTCATCTACCTTCTTAGCGTCTAAACTTTCCTTCTCCAATAATATGACCTCACATATGCCTTCCTTGCGCAGGAATTCCGCGGCACGGCGCACGCGAGGATCGTACCCTTCAGGCAGCACAATCTTCTTTGATTGTTGTTTCGCTTTCTCTCTTATTTGTTTTATAGTATCCACTACCTTAAAATTTCCTCCATCTTAGCCTTAAGCTCTGATTTACCCATAGCGCCTACGAATTGCTCAAGCACCTGGCCATCTTTAAAGAACATGATAGTCGGAATTGACATGACCCCGTAGGTTGAAGCGGTCTTTTGGCCGTCGTCTACGTTAAGTTTTCCGACTTTAAACTTACCTTCAAATTCCGCGGCCATCTCCTCCACCACAGGGCCGACCCTGCGGCATGGGCCGCACCACTCCGCCCAGAAATCAACCAGGCAAGGCAGCTTTGATTCCAATACCTCTTTTTTGAAATTCTCATCGCTTAAATGTATCGCTCCCACAAACACCTCCAAGTTTATCTGTTAATTATAACAAAAAATCTTGAAAATCAAACATAAATATCAAGGCGCCAGAGGCAGAACCTCAGCATGAAGACTACCTTAAGCCGCGCATACGGACACCTACTACGCTTCTGAACACGTCTACATTGCTTATGTGCTCAACACTTCTGACCTCTTTCAGGAACAGAGGCCCCATAAAGCCGATACCCATCCTCAATAGAGACGATATCAGAAAAAGCGTCAAAATATTAAACCCTAATAAAGGCGGCAGATGCGCCAAAAGCAAGCCTCCTAATAGGCTGCCTAAGCAGAGCGCTAACCCGTTGAAAAGATTAAAATAAGCAATGCATCTGGTCCTTTTTTCAGGAGTCACCGCGTCATAAATAAAATTAGAGGCGCACAGATTAAAACCTGCCCAGGCAAAACCTGAAAAAACCTGCGCGAAAAATAAAAAAGCAGGATGATGATTCAGTATCCACAAGAGCGGGATCACTCCTATAAGCGGAGCAGTTGTATTTATGACCTTGAGGTTACCTATTTTATCCGCGAGCCTTCCCCATCGCGATATCATAAGGCATACGGTCAATGTCGCAGTGACCGTGATGACAGCGTATAGCATATAACTGAAATGAAAGTCCCTTATCATAAGCACAGGGAAAAAAGGCGAAGCCAGATTGACCGAAAAATTCATGAACGCTACGAATAAGACGAACTTAGCGAAGTTACTCTCTTTAAGCCTTGCTAAGAACATATAAATAGTGAACTGGTCCTCCTTATTGTGTTTGAGTGCTGGTTCATGCATCCTCGTTAAAAAATACCATGAGGCCAACCTGAAAATAAAAGCAGACCCAAATAGTATGGCAAATGCAGTGCAGCGATCTACCGCGCCCACCTGGTTTAAAATAAACCCAGCCAAAAGCGCGACAGCTACAGTGATAAGGCCCGTTATCTTATTCCTCCATCCAAAATACGAACCTCTTTTATCAACAGGCACAAGGTCTGACATAAGGCTTCCCCACGCAGGCAATGCCAACGCACCGAAGCCCGCGAATAAGGCCGCGAGGCTTATAAACGCGAACGGAGAAACAAAACAATATAGGGCAGCAAGGCACATAGGCAATAAAATAAATGCCTGAAGAAAAACAAAAAAATTGAACATCTTTTTGCGGGAGCGCAGATAGACCGTGAGGTCCGCGCTTTTTAATTGAGTCAAAGACGCGGCTAAATTCTGCAAAGCGTTCAATATACCGACCTGCCTGGCCGAACCTCCTATCAAAAGCAGGAAAGGCGTAAAATACTCCTGAGTAAAACCTGTCATGCCGCTGGCAAACGCGCCGTCCCAGAAAGACGCCTTAAGGCTCCTTCTCACTTTTTCGTCTTCGGAATAAGCTACTGAAATATCGGTTTTCATGAGCGGCGCGCTTTCTTGACCATGAAAAATACGAATAGCGCTATGAGTTCCATAATAATAACAAAAACACAGATATGATAAATCGAGGTTCCATACAACAACCCCATGATCGCGCTGCCTACGAACCACGCTAGGCCGTAAATAGTATTAAAGACCCCGTAGGCAAACCCCCTCTTATTAATATGCGTAAGATCGGCTATGGCAGCGCGCATAATTGTCTCATGTATACCCATTACAGCTCCCCACAAGACAACGCTTACTAAAGCAAAAGAATAACTTTGAGAAAAAGCAAGGAAAGGGATGGGGATCGTTAAAAGCGGCAACAGAATAAGAGACCTTAAACCGATCTTATCATAGACCTTGCCTATTATAAGCGCCGCGACACCGTCTACAGCCATAGCTATACAATAAAAAAGAGGTATTTGCGCGCCCGGCACAACACCCTTTGCGCTAAAATGAAAACCGATAAGAGCAAAATTAGCAAAACCCGCAACACACAAAAATGTAAATAAAGAATACAACCAGAATATGCGAGGAAGTTTAGAACTATTTTTGCCTTCGCTGCCAAGAGCATCCGCATCTACTTCCATTTTTTCAGGCAAAGGCACTTTGTTTCTGGCTATTATGAGAACAACAATGGTCAAGACAGCGGGTATCCATAAAAACGTAAACCCCTGCCTGTATCCTCCTTTTAAAAGAAAAGCCGCTGTAAATACCAGCGGCCCCAATACAGCGCCTATCTGGTCCATTGCTTCATGTATGCCGAATCCCCAACCCCTTCCTACCTGTTTTGTGGCGTAAGAAAGTATGGTATCCCTGGCAGGAGACCTGACAGCTTTGCCAACTCGCTCAAGGATTATGAATACCGCGGCGAGCTGCCAATTGTTCGTAATAGCTAAAAGCGGGATTGAGAACATCAAGCCATAACCTAAAAAAGTCAAAGGCCAATAGGCTTTTGTGCGGTCGGCAAGAAAACCAGAAAACATCCTGAGCGCGTAGCCTAGGAATTCGCCAATGCCTGCGATCAGGCCCACCATAGCCGCGCTCGCGCCCAAAAAACCCAGATACGGGCCTGTAATACTGCGAGCGCCCTCATAGGTGATATCGCCAAACAGGCTTACAAAACCCATAAGGATAATAAATTGCATAGCGTGGCTTCGTCTTGGATTCATATTTGCAAACTTAATCTTTTGGATAACCGACTGTCTGTGTCATGACTATCATATGCCCCGGCGTCAATCCCATTGCCTGGCTCAAAGCTACTTTATCAACTAAATCGCGCACAACAGTCGCTAACCCAAATGATGCGCAAAACAAATAGACATTTTCAGATATAAACCCCATATCAGCCGCTGCATAGATATCCTGCTGCGCTGCAGGAAAACGGTCCATCTTCTTAAGATCAGCTACATAAATAAGGTTGATAGGCGCATCCGTTACAAAAGGTTGCTTACCAGTCAACGCCATTATATCTCCCTTCAAAACAGGCAACAGCATGTTCGCTTTTGCATCATATACGTAAAGGCCTTCTGGCTTAGCTACATAAATATCTATTTCCTGCACATTAACAGCGGAAGGCGCTGTCCTTCCTCCTGAATCCGGACGGTTAATTCCAAACGCCGCCCATAAGAGATCTGAGAGGACCTGTAAAGGCAGCTCTTTGGAGCTGAAGTCGCGGCTGCTCTTTCTCTCTTGTAATGCCTGCATAAGCGGCTTACCGCCTTGAGTCTGCGGCATCGGTAACTCAATACGCCTGAACTGCTCTGCGAACACTAAAATAGGAAAAATAAATAAAAATATAGCCACTTTTAATAGGTGGTATAATGATTTTCGGAGGTGGACTATGTTGATCATCGTAGTTATATGCATATTGGCAATATTCTTCGCCTATGAAATACGCCACAGGATGATATCAGAACAGCTCACTTATCTGAATAATGAGGCGCACAGGCTAAGTTCAGAGATCAAGACACTAAAAGAAGAGTTGGCAAAAAAACAGGATACTGAGGCCAAAAAAAATTTCAAACTGCCGTTTTTCCCTTAAAAAGATCCACGAAATGTAAAGCATCGTCAAAAAGATCTGGGATATCTTTCAGGGGAATGACTTTGTCCTTCCGATAAAACACCGCGCTATTACGCAAGACTTCAATAGAATAACGCTTTTTTTTATTCCTGCCCAGCGCCTCCAATAAGCCCTGAGGGACTCCTGTGAGAGCTGTTTTATTTTCAGCCATTATCAAAAATGGCCCACTTGGCGTATCTTGGACCTGATAGGCCTCGCCAGCTGGCTTTTTTTTAAACAACATATGAAAACCTGCAAATCGCGTGTGGGGAGTAATAAAATAATGGCCCAAGTTACTCAAGTTCGCGGCAACTGCGCCTGTCCACTCAACGTAGATCATCGTCTGAAAACGAAAGATCCTCCAAAATCCGCTAGGCCGCGAACCATTGTGGTCAAAGATCTTCCAGCGCACACCGTCAAGGCTTGCGCTTAACACATTGTAAGACGCAGGCCTGGTCCTATTCATACCTGAATATGTAAAATCCTGCAGGGCATGATCAAGAGAATAATCCCAATCAGAGCTCAAAGTAAACCCTATTTTTTCAGCCAACAGCTGCAAGCGGCTTTTTCTTTTTTTGCCAGAAAAAATATTTAAAAGAAATGATAACATTTTATAATTTTATAGCAAGGACAATACTGACTTTGAGGGCCCAGAGGCTTATTGGACAACTGCATCTAATAACAACGTAGCTTTGTTATTTAAAACCTCAAAAAAACCGTTACCTGAGGAATTAAAGACTTTTGGTTCGTCAGATGGGAATGTTCTAAGGACTATCCTGCCTGGCTTTAACCTCGCTGCGAGCGGCGCGTGATTGGCTAAAACGCCCAGAAACCCCAGTTGGGCAGGCACGACTAAAGACCGGACATCGCCGTCGTAAATGGTCTCTTCTTCTGTCAGAATAGAAACGCGAAAATGATCGCTCATGACTTTAAGGTCTTTGCCTTCTCTATCGCCTCTTCTATCGTGCCTACCATATAAAATGCCTGTTCGGGTAATTCATCCATCTGGCCGGAAATTATCATTTTGAACCCTTCAATGGTATCTTTCAGCTTAACGTATTTTCCTTTTAACCCCGTAAAGGCCTCGGCAACGAACATTGGCTGCGAGAAAAAACGCTGAAGCTTTCTTGCGCGGGCCACTATCACCTTGTCTTCGTCTGACAATTCATCTATGCCCAAAATAGAGATTATATCTCGCAGGTCTTTATAACGCTGAAGCACATTCTGCACGCCTATGGCCACGTCATAATGTTCATCTCCGACAATACGCGGATCCAGTATGCGCGACGTGGAATCCAAAGGGTCTACAGCCGGATAAATACCTAATTCAGATATTTGCCGCGAAAGCACGATCTTAGCGTCCAGATGCGTAAATGTCGTAGCAGGCGCCGGATCTGTTAGATCATCCGCCGGCACATAAATAGCCTGGACAGACGTAATAGAACCATTCCTGGTTGATGCTATTCTCTCTTCCAATTGTGCTATCTCTGTAGCAAGGCTCGGCTGATACCCTACTGCCGAGGGCATACGGCCTAATAACGTTGAAACCTCAGAACCAGCCTGCACATACCTGAATATATTATCAATAAAAAGCAGAACGTCTTTACGCTGTTCATCGCGGAAATGTTCAGCCATGGTCAATGCGGACAAACCAACGCGGAAACGAGCGCCCGGCGGCTCATTCATCTGGCCAAATACAAGCGCTGTCTTATTTATAACACCTGATTCCTTTAATTCAAGCCAGAGCTCATTACCTTCCCTGGTGCGCTCACCGACTCCGCCAAACACAGAAACACCACCGTGTTCAGTAGCTATGGTCCTGATAAGTTCCATTACGATAACGGTCTTGCCTACTCCTGCCCCTCCAAAAAGGCCTATCTTTCCTCCTTTTGGATACGGGGCCAAAAGATCGATGACCTTAAGCCCGGTCTCTAACATCTGCGAAATAGACAACTGCTCTTCAAAACTCGGTGAATCACGATGAATAGGGCTTCTCTTCTCGGGCTCCGCCACTGAGCCTGCGTTATCTATCGGCTCACCTAAAACATTAAAAATGCGCCCGAGGGTCTGGTCCCCGACAGGCACGGTAATAGGCGACTCCAGGTCCCTTGCCTTCATACCGCGCACAAGACCGTCGGTCGCGCCTAACGCGATACAACGTACTGTGTTGTTTCCTATTTGCTGAGCGACTTCAAGCACAAGGTCAATTTTTTTGTCAGGATACTCTATCTTTACGGCGTTCAACAGCTTCGGAAGTTCGCGCTCCGGAAATTTTACGTCCACGCTCGGCCCAATAACCTGGATCACCTCTCCTATAGCCATATTTTCTCCTTGAGCAGAATGCGAAACACCGGCGCAATTCTGATTAGCGCCGGGTGTTAACCTTTCAGCGCTTCAACCGTTGAGATAACTTCAAGGACCTCTTTGGTGATCGAGGTCTGTCTCACCTTATTCTTAAAAATAACAAGGTCTTCTATCAGGTCCTTGGCATTGTCCGTTGCCGACTTCATTGCTATGGTCCTTTCAGAATGCTCAGCTGTAAAAGCCTCCAAAAGCAAAAGCCGTATTTTTTGAGCAATGTATGCAACAAGAAGCTCATCTAACAACTGCGCGTAATCCGGCTCACATAAGTAATAAACGGGCCTGGCCGGGATCGCAGACGAAACATATATGGGGAATAACCTGTCTATGGCCGGGACATAATGCATGGACGACTGAAAATGAGTATATGCCGCATAGACCTCATCTACGTCCTTCTTTAAAAATATGCCTGTCAAAAAAGCAGTGAGTTCTTTTAAAGACGCCTGCTGAAGGCGGCCATGCAATCCCAGATAAGCGCGCTCTACGATAAACCCTTTTCTTTTAAAGTAACTAAAACCCTTTCTTCCCACAGTTATCACTTTGACCTTCTCTGCCGGATACCGACTGATAAAGTCAGACGCGGATTTTAAAATACGGTCATTGTATAAACCGCAAAGCCCTGAGTCAGAGGTCACAACACACACAGCTATCTTTCCCGTATTAGCCGCCGCATTAATGAAGGGATGCTTCGCTAAAAGATCAGGCCTTTCGGCAAAAAGATTTTCTAAAAAACTGTCTGTTTTGCCAAAAAAAGACCTCATAGAAAAAAGAAGGTCATGGACACGTTTAAGCTTTGATACAGAGATCATCTCCATGGCGCGCGTTATCTTCCATGTATTCTCAACGCTCTTTATCCTGGATTTTATCTGCCTTAAAGACTCTGTCATAAACCTAACGGGCCTTTGGTGAATATCTCTTTAAAATTCGATATCGCGCTATTTAATTTCTGCATTGTAGCGTCAGTTAATTCCAGATCAGAACTAATTTGCTCTTCTATTTGAGAATGTTGTTTTTCCATAAAACTATAGAATTCAGATTCAAATTTTCTGATAGTATTCGGAGCCAGATCATCAAGAAAACCATTTACGGCGCAATAAATGATCATCACCTGCTTAGAAAGCGGCAGCGGGTCATAAAGCCCCTGTTTTAATACCTCAACGACCCTGGCACCCCGGTCCAGTTGCGCCTTTGTCAACTTATCAAGCTCTGAGCCGAATTGCGTAAATGCCACAAGTTCTCTATATTGCGCAAGGTCAAGCCTTAGTTTGCCTGCGACCTGCCGCATGGCTTTCACCTGAGCCTTGCCGCCGACGCGTGAGACTGAAAGGCCTACATTTATCGCGGGCCTAACACCCGCGTAAAAAAGGTCATTCTCAAGATATATCTGGCCGTCAGTAATAGAAATGACGTTGGTCGGAATGTAGCTCGTGATATCTCCGGCCTGAGTTTCAATAATGGGCAAAGCGGTCATAGAACCGCCGCCTAATTTATCAATAAGTTTAGCGCTTCGTTCAAGTAACCTGGAATGCAGATAAAAGATATCGCCAGGGTATGCCTCACGTCCAGGTGGGCGCCTTAAAAGAAGCGACAGCTGACGGTAAGCCTGAGCGTGTTTAGAAAGATCGTCATAAATTATCAGGACGTCTTTTCCAGAATACATGTATTCTTCAGCCATGGCACAACCCGCGTAAGGCGCTAAATATTGCGAAGAAGCAGACGCGCGCGAAGAAGCGCTTACTATCGTCGTGTATTCCATAGCGCCGTATTTTTTAAGAGTCTCTGCGACCGCTATGATATTTGATATCTTCTGGCCTATGGCCACATAGATACAATGGACGCCGCTATTCTTCTGATTTATTATGGTATCAATGACAATGGATGTCTTACCTGTCTGACGGTCAGATATAATTAGTTCGCGCTGGCCGCGGCCTATAGGTATCATTGAATCAATGGCTTTTATACCAGTCTGGAGCGGCACCTTGACCGGCTGGCGCTCAACAACGTTCGGTGCCTTTGACTCAATAGGCCTGAATTTATCGGTCACTATCGGGCCCTTGCCGTCGATAGGCCTGCCTAACGCGTTGACAACACGCCCTGCCAGGGCCTCGCCTACAGGCACCTGAATGATCTTACCTGTGCGCTTTACTATGTCGCCTTCTTTGATATTCCTATCTGGATTATCAGCGCCGAAAATAATGACGCCTACGCTGTCCTCCTCAAGATTAAGGACCATACCTATTACATTGCCTGAAAATTCTACGAGCTCTCCTGCCATCGCGTCATCCAACCCATAGACTCGCGAGATGGCATCGCCGACCTGGATGACCGTGCCTATTGATTCGGTCCTCAGGCGCGACTTATACTTTTCCAATTCCTGTTTGATTATAGACGTGACCTCTTCGGGTCTTAATGGATCCATGTCATACCACCCTTAACGCAGATAGCTTTTGTTTAAGTTCTAATAACCGTTTCTTTACGGAACCGTCAATTATGGTATTGCCTACGATCAACTGGACCCCACCTAAAAGATCCGGGTCTAGCTCAAGATATAGATTGAATTTTTTTTTCAATTTCTTTTCCAACTTTTCTTTGACCAATTTAAGCAGGTCAAGGTCCAATGGATACGTCGTCCTTAACAACGCCTCTACTTCATCAGGGTGGGCATATGTAAGCCGGATATATTCGGCGATGTCATGGATCTTCGCGAAACGCCCGTGTTCAAGCAGTAGGCGTAAAAATTGCCTAAACTCCTGCGAATAGCCAACCAGGACTGTTTCAATTGTCTTTAATTTTTCGGCTTCATCCACAGCTGGAGTGATCAAAATATCGTAAAGCTCGGAATTATTGCGTAATAAGCCTCTGAAATCCTGCGCTTCCTGGACGATCTTTTCAATGGTGCAAGCCGGCTGCGCGAACCTGACAAAACCTTCCGCGTATCTCTTAACAATGCCACTATCTCTCATAACGGCCTTTAATTCCTGTCTTCCAGCTTATCAACTTCTTTTAAGAATTTTTCAATGAGGCGCCTGTCTTCTTCAGGAGTAAGTTTCTCCTGGATCATCGCCTGCGTAGCTTGCATAGTCAACTCAATTATCTTTTCCTTAAGGTCTTCCCGAGACCTAGCCAATTCAAATTTGATCTCTCTTTTCGCGTCTTCAATGACCTTTTCCGCAGCCACGCGCGCCTTTTCCTTTGTCTCCCTGGCATCTTTCTCGCCGAGCGCGATCACCTCGGCAAACTTTTCCTGGGCCGCTTCCTGTATGGTCAGAAACAGCGCGTCATATTTGGCCTTTGCCTTAGCCACCTCAACCTTAGTATCCTCAATAAATCTAAGTTCAGAGGCTATCCTTTCTTTTCTGTCATCTAACACTTTCAGGAAATGCTTCCAGGCAAAGATCCGCAGCAGCGTAAAAACAAGCAGAAAACTTATTATCTGCGCGACTATTTCGCTAGCGCTAAGTAATTTTAGTAGCTCCATGACTACGCCTTTTTAAATATTATAATTTTCCGGCCAATACAAAAGCAAATACCAGAACGTAAATGGTCAAAGCTTCTATAAAAGCGCAGCCTGTGGCCATATTCATCAATATCTTCGTAGATGCTTCCGGCTGACGGCCTGTTGCCTCCATGGCAGAAGCCACTGCCCTGCCTAAACTTATGGCCGAGCCAAATGCCGCCAACCCCAATCCTAACGGTAGAGCAAACGCTAACGCAACTTTATAATCCATTTTCTACCCCCTTTTATTTTGTAACTCGCACAACTTTGCCGTTTTTCCAAACTGCGAGAGGACGGCCTGATTCTTGATGTAATACGACAACTTCCTTTACCGCTTTTTTGAGCGCCAAAAAAGCTTTTTCGTGCAACGTAAGATTCTTTTTCATCGACTACTCCTGACCTTTTAATATCTTATCAAACAAATCCTTATCTAAAATATCCATATGTCCGTCTTTTTCTTCCGCGATAAGTTTTGGAACAAGTCCCGAATTATCAAATAACATCCACGAATCTAACAACGATCTATAAAATTGAAAAAAATTATGAATGCTCCTGGCAAAACGGCGCCTCACATCATTCGCAGGAACATCGTGTCCACCTTCGGCAACCCTATCTTTAATTCGTGCCAGCGCCAATTCAGTGTTTGGAATCCATAAGAAAAAAAGATGCAGCCGGTATCCTTTTTGTTTTATTTTTTTAAGAAAATTAATATACGTTTTACCTGAAAGAGTTGTCTCAAAAGCAAAATCCACATCTTTGTTTGTTAAATCATGAAGTTGCTCAAGCACAAGCCGGCCGGCCTTCATGGCTGCGATCTGTGGAGAAAATGGCGAAAGACCTGAAGCAATCAAGTCGGCATTAACAAAATGCAGGCACTTGGCATAATCCGGCAAAAACTTTTTCGCAAAAGTAGTTTTGCCTGACCCGTTAGGCCCCGCAATTATATAAATATTCTTATTTTTCAAGAAATTAGCTCATCCACTCTGTTGGATTGCTAACTCTGCCTAAAAATAAAATATTCCCTGTTTGGTTATCCTGAATTAAAAATATAAATGGGTGGTCTGCTTTAAATACCTTTATTTTACTTAATTGCGGTACAGAAGCACTAGCGCCCTTCATAATAGTAACAGCTGTCGCCGCAGCTGCCTCTGTTCCTTCTTCATTAACTTCAACAAAAGCCTTATGTATGACTTCATCGATATTTAGATCTTTCTTACCTGTCATCCCTGAAAAATCTGCTCCTCCCCCAAAATCTATGCCTAATGTAAAAGCTGTCGGCATTCCCATTTCTTGCAAAATATTTCTTAAGAAAGATTCTCTGCGTAGAGCGTCATCTTTGGAAAAATGAAACACAGATTGGATTTCTTCTGCTGTTTTCCCCCTGGCTCCTTCAAATGCCATAGCTATTGCTGAAGAAATGCTATAAGGAGAAAAGAAAATATTACCCTCTTGTGATCTGTATTTAGAATAAAGCTCAAAGGCAAATTGATTATTTGCTTTTACTACGCTGCTTACGGCCTGGGCAAATACAATAGGGCATAGAAACAACAAACCTGCTACTAATAGAGCTAAACAACCGAATAAGTTTCTCTTCATGCCTTCTCCTCATGCACCAGCACAAACGCCAAATATATGGTAGTCAACAAGCTAAAAACGGTCGCCTGCACAATACAGGCTATCATACTTAAGAAAAAATTAAAGAACAATAATGGCACGCCTGTTATGCCAAAACCAGCCAATACAGCCATCAGCATATCATCACCCCAGATATTGCTTCGTAAACGAAGCGAGAGGCTAATGGGCTTGACTAACTCGGAAACCACATGCAAAAAGAACATCATAAGCGGCATAACCACAGTAAAAGCCATAGCCCCCCTTGGCCTGCCACAAAGATGGTCCAAGTATCCTACAAACCCCAACTCTCTGATAGCGGAATACTGGACAAAACAAAAAACACAAAGGGCCAATGCAAGCGTCGTAGACCAGCTTGACGTAGATGACTTCATAAAAGGAATGAGCCCGAAAATATTCATGAAAAGTATATAAATAAAAAGTGTTCCGATAAAAGGCGTGAACTTACGGCCATGTTTAGGGCCTAATATACCGCTGACAAAATCATCTAAGCCGCCCACAAAGAGCTCAATAGCGCATTGGAGCCTGCTGGGAATAATATTTTTACGACGCGAGGCAACAACCGCGATAGCGGTAAGGATGGCCACGATCAACAATGAGAAAATAACGTTTTCCCACGGCCGCAGGAATTGCGCGAAAGGCGTGCCTTCGAACCGGTGTTCCAACAATGTCACCAGGTTAGGCAGTTCAGGCTGGGTCAAACGGGCTTGCGACATAAAGTAACTATCCTCAAAGCAACGAATATGGAAAACAACCCTAAAATAAGGCTATATACAGGAAATACTCCAGAGGCTATCAGTAACAAACCTAAACCGTAAAGAACAGGGAACTTCACTAACAATAAAAAACCGAGCCGCTTCTTATTCTTTTCTTCGTTTGCCGCTGTAGCGACACGCATAATACGTGTAGTAAGCAAAAAATTAACGATCGACCACAAAGCGCCTGCCATTGTGCCCATGCCCCAGGCAATACCCTTTAACATGCCTGCGCCTAAACTTAATAATAAGGACAGGACAAAAGCAAGCGCCATACCTTTTTTTGTAAAATCATCCATTAAGATGCCTTGTCTATCTTTAATACGATGCGGATTATCCTTATGGATTCATCTACACTTGCCGCGAAACCAATAGCCGCGCCTATGATAGGCAGATAAGATGCCCAATTGAACCGCGTCATCAGATAGTCAGCCGCGATATAACCCATAAGCGGCCCAACAAAAAGAACGATCGGTATAAAAGACAGGAAACCTACTATCTTGACTTGTTTGTAGAACGCGTTGACCATTGCCTAATTATATAGCAAATAGATCAAAAATCCACAAATTTGGCAGACCCTTCGGTGAATTTGATGATCTCGTTCATCATCGCCACAGACTCTGCCGGGTGTTTGCCGACAGCCGTCTCAGCCGAAAGCATCACATAGTCTGTCCCGTCAAGGATCGCGTTTGCCACATCAGTTACTTCCGCGCGCGTAGGCCTGGTATTTTCTGTCATGCTCTCCAACATTTGCGTGGCTGTGATGACAAATTTTTTCGCGTTATTACACTTTCTTATTATCTCCTTTTGAACTATCGGAACTTCATATATAGGAATGGCAACACCCATATCTCCCCTGGCGACCATAATGCCGTCAGAGACCCTTATTATCTCATCAATGTTGTTAATACCTTCCCGATTCTCTATTTTGGCGATAACCTTTAATTTATATGGATGATCCTTAAGATACCTTCTTAAAATAAGGATATCCTCTTTGTTCCTTACGAAAGATTGAGCTATATGATCAACTTCATTTTCTAAACAAAAATCTATATCCTTCCTGTCGTTAGCGCTCAACCCTTTAAAATCCAGCCGGACACCTGGCATGTTTATGCCCTTCCTCTCCTTGATCAGTCCCGGAGCGGCCACCCTGGCTTTCAGGCGGGTTTTTTCATGTGCTTCAACTACCAGCTCTATATTGCCGTCGTCTATATAAATACGCTGGCCTTTTCCTATTTTGTCTAAAGGGCCCTCGTAATCAAAAGGGATAACGCTTCCTTCCCCTTGGTTATCTCCCTGCGTCAACCAGATAATTTGGCGCTTTTTTACCTGGATAGGTTTGTTTTCTTTAAACCTCCCGACCCTTATGCGATAACCTTCCAGATCCCCTAATATTCTTATACGCCGGTTATATTTTTTATTCAGGACCCTTATAAGCCGTATTCTATCACGGCACTCTTTAAGGCTCCCATGTGAAAAATTTAGCCTTACGACATCCATTCCGGCGCGCATCATATTGGCCAGGACCGCTTCCTTGCTCGATGCCGGGCCCAAAGTACAAATTATTTTAGTTTTAACCATATCTAAATTTTTCTTTTATATCCTCTCATCAGCAAGGAATTACTTACCACCGAAACAGAGCTAAAAGCCATTGCCGCTCCCGCGATCATAGGATTAAGCAAAAATCCATTAATAGGATAAAGTATTCCAGCAGCAATAGGGATGCCTATCGCGTTATAAAAAAAAGCCCAAAAAAGATTCTGTTTGATCTTTTTCATAGCATATCCTGATAGATCTATAGCCATAGCAACATCACGAAGATCATCTTTGATAAGAATAATATCACCCGATTCTACGGCAACATCCGTGCCCGTTCCTATGGCAATACCCAGATCTGCCTGCGTAAGGGCCGGGGCATCGTTTATCCCGTCCCCAACAAAAGCAACCTTCAAGCCTTTGGCCTGTAATTTCTTGATCTCGTCAACCTTATCTTTAGGCAAAACTTCTGCCAAGACGTTCTGAATAAGCACTTCTTTAGCAATGGCCTGGGCCGTACGTTTGTTATCACCGGTGATCATAATAACTTCTTTACCCATCCCCCTTAAACCATCTATCGTAACTTTCGCGAACTCTTTTAAAGTATCTCTTACGGCTATCAATCCTGCCAACTTATTATCCAGCGTCAAAAGCATAACTGTTTTTCCTTCATTTTCTAAACTGTCTATATCACCTTCCGCAATTTTGATATTGATCAACTTCTCATGCATAAGCCTGCGGTTCCCTAATAAGATCTCAAAATTTCCGACTCTGCCAATTATCCCCTTGCCGGATATAGATTCAAACTGTGAAACATTATCCAAAAGAATACCCCTTGATCTTGCGGCACTGATTATCGCGTCAGCCAAAGAATGTTCGGATACTTTCTCTAAAGAGGCGGCCAATCGCAGTAGCTCTTCTTCCTCAACACAATAGGTAATAATATCCGTAAGTTTTGGCTTACCCATAGTCAAAGTGCCCGTCTTATCAAAAATAACTGCCGCTATCTCATGAGCAATTTGTAAAGAAGCAACATCCTTAATGATGATCCCGTTCTCCGCGGCCTTTCCAGTTCCTACCATGACGGCTGTAGGCGTAGCCAAGCCTAAAGTACAGGGACAAGCAATAATAAGGACTGTAATAAAAATTGTCAAAGCGAATATAAAGCTCTTACCTGCCAGAAGCCAACCAAAAAAAGCTCCGAAAGCGATTATAATAACTACCGGAACGAAAATACTCGCGATCTTATCCGCCAATTCCTGCACAGGCGCCTTTGAGCCTTGCGCCTCTTCAACTAATTTTATTATCTGAGCTAAAGTCGTCTCCTTGCCAACTTTTGTAGCCTTAAATTTAAAAGCTCCACTCTTATTGAGTGTTCCTGAAATAACCAGGTCTCCAAGAGTTTTCTCTACCGGGATACTTTCACCTGTTACCATAGACTCATCAACCGAGGAATAACCCTCTATTATCTTACCGTCAACAGGGATCCTTTCGCCGGGCTTAACGATAATAACATCGCCTTCGATCAGATCTTCAACTGATATCTCTGTTTCATTGCCTTGGCGAATAACGAGAGCGGTCTTAGGACGTAAATTCCAGAGGCGTTTAATTGCTTCTGAAGTTTTTCTTTTTGTAATAGCCTCCAGATACCTACCCAATAAGATAAAGGTAATAAGAAAGCTTGAGACTTCGTAATAAAGATTTTGCATACCGAACGTTTTATTACCCAGCCAAATAGCGATACTTACAAATAAACTATATAGATACGCGCTTCCAACCCCCAGACTTACAAGGGTATCCATATTTGCCGTACGAGCTTTCACGAGTGTCATAAATCCACGGGTAAAAAATTGATATCCACAGATCAAAACGGATGTTGCCAATATAAATTGCACTAAAGACATATTATTCATAACAATTTCATGAACTTCTAAACCCAGACATGACCCCATAGCAACGTACATCAAAATACCCGACAAGATGATCGAGATAATAAATTTGACCTTCAAACTGTGTACTTCTTTTTCTCTAAGTTCTTTTTCCGTATCGGGGGATGTATCCGCTGTTTTTGCCTTATAACCTGCTTTTTCAATTGCTGAGATCAAATCTCCAACGCTTAATATTTTCGGTTCAAATTCAATATACGCCTTCTCTGTAGCAAAATTAACCTGAGAGCTAAAAACTCCGGACAGCTTCCTTAAGGCGCTTTCGATATTTCCTGCGCAGGAAGCACAATGCATACCCGAAATATTCAGTATGATTTTTTCCATTTGTCTATCGGAATTTATTCTTTAACATCAACCTCAACCCGCAAGGTGGTTTGAGAATTCAGCGGATCGTTACTGGCTATAAAGATATCCCTGACCTCTTTTTTACCCGTTTCCATGGAGGCATGAGCCAAATCCAAGGTAACCTCCAATTCAGCGGACTTCCCGGGTGCAATTACCGCCTGCCAGCCGGAACCCAGCGCGCCCATCACGCCAAAACTAGGGCTTTTCGTATCTCCTACTTTTAACGAAGCAGTTACGCAATCACAAGAAACCCTGATATTAGTAATAAGAAGGTTGGAATTACCTTTATTATATAATTTAAAGGCTTGGCGGATAGCGCCTTTTTTCTTGCTAGCCTCACCAAAATTAAAAGAGGCGGTTTCCAAGGCGATCATGGACATTTTGCCGCCTGCTTCTTTCAAAACCTTTTTCTCAATTTCCACCTTAATTCGTTCATCAAGAATGACGCGCAAAGAATACTTTTTTGCCACCTTGTAAAAAATATCGTCTCTAGGAACCCCGCTGTCTATCAAAGCCTCAATATAAGCTTTCATCTCAATGGCTTCCTTGCAACCGCAAGGGCCAAAAGCCATATTGCAATCACAACATTTGAGTTTTGAATAAATATCTGCTTTTAGGTCGCTAGTGGCTTGGGCAAATACGGCTCCTCTAAAAATTAACAAAAATGCAAAAACCAGGATCGCCTTTTTTATCATTTAGATAAGCTCCTTTCACTTTAATTTATTCAACAAAATAGAAAATACGTTAACCACAAGCAAACTCAATAGTTCAGCCTCAAATTTCACACGGCTTACTGTCAGAATAAAAATCAATATAGCAACAGCTGCGCCGAAAACAACCTTGCCTTTGCGAGTTACAGGCGTAGTCTTGGGCTCTATCAACATCACAAAGATAAAAAAGTAATTCTGATATATCAACACATCCCATAACGGTGTTTTTTGAAAGAATGCCTGGGCGCCGAATAGGACTAAAAAAGCCGCCATATAACCTAAGACAATTTCCAACTTCCTGTTCTTTGAAACGAAATACACACCTGCGGGCACAAGGATATACCAGAGGCCTGCGCCCTTCCATTGCGTAGATGCTCCCAATAATACCGTAGTCAGAAAAATACCGAAGGCGGCCGGATTGAATAAGTGTTTTTCGCGGATACGAAAGAGATGCTTTGAACAAATGGCAAGGCCAGACGCCGCTAGGAATATCCACCACGGATAAATACTTGAAAGTACAAACCCTATTATCAATCCCGATATAACCGAGCTCTCCGTCAAAATGAACTTTTTTTGCCTCAGAAATGCCGCGAGTGAATCAGCCGCTATAGCACCAACTACGGCAACAAGCGCCATCAACAAAAATAAAAGATCTTTCCCGACGAAAGATAGGTAGAGAGCGAAAGAGGCTAAAAAGATTATTAATCCGGATTTTATAGATAAGGGCCTCATTGGACAACAATGGTGCCATGCATATGGCCATGCCCGGGGCCACAATAAACACTACAGTGCATATGGAAAACGCCTTTCTTGTCGGCGACGAACTCGGCTGCCTTTATTTCTCCGGCAAGGACTGAAATATTGATCTTAAGATCTGCTATGGCCAGTCCGTGGGTTACATCCGTGCTTTTGACCAAAAGGCGCACTTTTTCTCCGAGTTTAACGACAATAGGATCGGGTTCAAACTTATATCTTGAGGCTTTTACCTCTATGATCCTTATTCCGTTTTCGACCTTCCCCGACAAGGCAAACTCCTGGGCTTCGCCTTGATGATGCATGCTATGGCCATGTTCTTTGATAGAATCGCTCGCGAAAGAATACGGGCTCATACATGCAATAAAAAATGACCCAACAATAAAAGTAAAAAAAATTTTCATCTTTCTGCCTCCTTGATCAATTCTATCATCATACCAAAAAATACGGGCGATCTCATTTTTACATATCGCCCATCTGTTCCATTTTATCTACCGGGATAAGCTGTTGCGCCTTTGCCGCAATAGATTCGTAACCCTCGTAAACAACCAACGCGATCAGGCCGCCCGGTTCTACTTTGTTGTTCATGACATGGTGCGGCTCATGGCAGTGAAAGGCCCAAACACCTGGATTATTAGCTATAAACTCTATATCGTAGGATTCGCCAGGCAGCATTGGGATGACATTTCGCGTTTCTTGCAACGACCGCGGGACCTCGTTACCATCTTTTGCAACGATTCGAAATTGATGGCCATGAAGATGCATGGGATGATACGAAGTGCCCATATGGATAAGCGTTAGACGTATTTTTTCGCCTTTTTTAACCGCTAATTTTTCAGTCACAGGAAATGCCTTGCCATTGATCGTAAAATAATTAGAATCCATTCCTGACATGGACTCGGAACTTGCGGTATTCACCGTCCATTCAGTCAGAAAAAGAATATAATGACGATCGGGTCTATTTTGGGCATCCCATGCGGGCTCGATGACAAAAGCCCCGTGCATTGCATTCGTCATTTGAACGGCCTCATTAGAATGCGCATGATAAAAACGAACGCCTGCTGGTTTAGCAACAAATTCATAGGTGAATTCTTGTTCCGGATCAATAGGATCCTGAGTAATACCAGGCACGCCATCCATATCGTAAGGCACTTCCAACCCATGCCAGTGGAGAGCCGTCGGTTCCTTGAGTTCGTTTCGTACCTTTATCCTGACCGTATCGCCTTCACGAACCCTGATTTCAGGACCCGGGATAACCCCATTTAAAGTCATGGCTTTCACTTTAACGCCTGGCAAAAGTTCCCATGAACTCTCCTTTGCTACAAGTGAAAATTCTTTTACTTTAACTTTGTTACCTGCATAAGATGGAGAAGAAAGAGAAACAACAAACAATATCACAAAAATCATAAAAACTAAATTTTTGCGCGACATTTCACACTCCTCTATTTTTTCTATTCCGATCAATGGTGATGGCCGCCACTATAGCCAGACGTCCTTTCAGAACCGCTGCTACCCCAATCTTCGGTAGCACAGCCGGCAGCGACAACCGAAACAAATAACAACAAAATCAAAAATATATTTTTCATTTCTTTCTCCTTGTTTATCTTTCATTTTTAGATGTTGACTTTATCTCTTCTTCCACTTTTTTGATATACTCTGTAGGATCCTTTTTGAATTCACCGATACAAGCCGCGCAACAGAAGTTATAGATCTTGCCGTCATATTCGCTAGTCACCATGCTTTCTTCCTTAATAGATTCTCCGGTCACGGGACAAACTTTGTTTCCTGCGTTAATGATCACTTTTGTCATTTGCCCATCCGAAGCCGCGTTTGACGACTGATGGCCGGAGCCATGGCTTCCGCAATTCATCGCAAAAGCTGAATTACTTAAACCTACGGCAAAAGCCGTTATTCCCAAAAATTTCAATATCTTTTTCATAATTGCTCTCCATGCTGAGTTCTAAAAAATTATTCTTTTTCATCTAAAAGATCCCGATGTCTTATCAGATAATCTTGAGGTTTTGCCTGAAATTTCTCAAGGCAAAATTTGGCGCAAAAGTAATATGTTTTTCCCTTATATTCAACTTTAAACTCCGTATTTTCATCGATCTCCATCAAACATACCGGGTCTTTTACCATAAACACCTCCTGGTTAGATGCCTCAGGCATTCTTTCTGAACCTTGCTATCAGATCTATCATCTCTTTAAGTTTTTTATTTTTTTCATTTTTAGATTTTCCTTTAAACGCCTGAACCACGCATCCTTCTATATGTTTTTTAAATATTTCGGCCTTTGCCTTATTCAAAGCGCCTACGACAGAAAGGATCTGGTCAATAATATCAACGCAATATCTTTTTTCTACGATCATTTTTTTGATTGCGCGCACCTGACCCTCGATCTTCTCTAAAGATCCCAATTGCTCTTCATGTGTAGTAAGCTGCTTCATGAAATTAACCTCCTGAATAATGATACCCCCACCCCCACCCCCATGTCAAGATATATGATCTATTTGATGATTTTTTATGAACCTGCGGAAGGATTAAACTTTGCGGGCTATTTTTTAAATGATGCGCTTTTCAAGATCCGCGATCTCTTTGTCTATTTCAGCGCATCTTTTCTCAATATCTTTCAAGCGGCGTCCGTATTCTTTTACGGTCTCCTCTTCCCTGTATATACGCTGATCTGCCAGCGCGCGTACTTTAGCATAGCTTTCCACCTGCAGCTCATCTTTTTCTTTTCTGAGCTTTTGGATGGTCGCTCCTAACGCGGTATTGTGCGCTTTGCGGCTGCGCTCATCCTGTTTTTTGGCCTTTTCTTCTTCTTTCGCTTTTTCTCTGTTCAAATGGGCCTGTCTTGCCTCGTCGCTTACGGTCTTTGTCTTTGCCCCTTCAAACACAACCTCTGCCCCTGATTTTTTTTCAAGATAATAGTCGAAATTCCCGTAAAATTTGCGCACATGGCCATCTTTAACCTCGTAAACTACATTGGCAACAGAACGGACAAAGTGAATATCATGGCTTATGAAAACTATAGTCCCTTGGTATTCTGTCATGGCCCTTATCAGGGCATCCACAGCATCCACGTCTAAATGTGTCGTCGGTTCATCTAACAAAAGAAAATTAGGAGGATTTATCAGGAATTTAGCCAGGTTCAAACGGCTCTTTTCGCCTCCGGAAAGCACGCTGACCATTTTGTCAGCGTCATCACCAGTGAATAAGAAGGCACCCAGAATAGTACGTATGACTTCCTGCGACATATTGCCTGACACAGCAGAATAAGCCTCGTTAAAAACAGTATTCTCAGGATTAAGCGTATCAAGGCGCGTCTGTGAAAAATAACCCAGATCAACGTTGTAGCCTACACTCCTCGTGCCGCTGTCTATCGGTATTACACCTGACAAGATCTTAAGCAGCGTTGATTTGCCTGCGCCGTTCTCTCCTACCAGGACAGCGCGCTCTCCGCGCTCTATCTCAAAATCAAAATCGCTATAAACCTTTAGATCACCGTAAGCTTTAGATATCTTTTCAAGTTCTATGACGCGCTGGCCACTTGGCCTGGTCTGTGGAAAATGAAAACTCCTTATGCTGTCACGCGGGTCAGGAGGAAGAACGATCTCCTCCATCCTTTCCAAGGTCTTACGCTTGTTTCGCACTGCCGCGGCCTTGTTAGGCTGGGCGTGAAAACGCGAAACGAACTTCTCAAGTTGCAGGCGCTTCTTTTCCTGCTCCTGGAACTTCTTTTCCATATGAATACGGCGCTCTTCTTTTATTTGCTCATAATGCTCATAAGAACCTTTGACCTTAGCAATATCGCCGTGCTCTAAAATAAATGTGTAATTCGTCACATCTGTCAAAAAATCCTTATCGTGAGATATCATTACAAACGTACCGTCAAAACTTTGCAGATAGTCTTTCAACCATAACGCAGCATTAAGATCCAGGTAGTTTGTCGGCTCATCTAAGAGAAGAATGTCATAATTATATACGAGTAGCTTTGCCAATAGCGTGCGCATCTGCCAGCCGCCGCTCATTTGAAGTATGGGTTTATTGAAATCAGGCTCTTTAAAACCAAGCCCCATAAGTATTTTTTCAGCCCTGTGCTCCAACTCAAAATAACCCAATACTTCCAACTCGTGCAAGACCTCGCCGTAACGCAAAGAGCCGGCCTCTTTATTTTCTTCCAGGCCGTGCTTTTCTTTTTGAAGGCGCATAATTGTCTCGTCACCCTGGGTCAACTCCTGTAAGACCGTATGCTCCGAGTGAAAACTAGACTCCTGAGGAAGATAGCCTATACGGACATTTTTCTGTATCTGGATAGCGCCTGCTGATGGCTCTGAGTCTCCCAAAAGAAGGTAAAACAAAGTAGACTTGCCAGCGCCATTGGGGCCTATAAGGCCTATCTTTTCGCCCCTGTTTATATTAAGGGAGATGTCCTTAAACAGGGTCCTCTTACCGTATGCTTTAGTCAGGTTATTTATGGCTATCATTTTATCGCCTAGTCACTCTTACTGCCTATATTCTGATAGTTGTTTGATGCGCTTGAGCATGTTCGGGTGCGTGCTCATAAGTTCCATTAATTTTTCGCCAAAGCCGACATTGATCTTTCTGTTCCTGAGCATCTGCAGCTCGGATGGATCAATAGTCCCGCTTCTGTCTAAATCCAGATGGCTTAATTCACGGATCTCATTCCTTGCCTGAGAAGGGTCATTGATAAAAAATGCTTTAAGGCCTTCCACCTCTTTTAAAGAATCCTGGTTAGCGCGCGCTGAGCCGTATACGAGTTTATACAACGCCGAGGCAAGGGCCGAAGGAGAATTACCCAAAGCCACAGAGCCTTTATCCGCGAAGTATTCGCGTATGCGCGAGGCATAAAGGACCAAGAGGTTCGTTATAAAATAAAAGAGAAAAGCCACCAGCCCGATAAGAGCGGTGTTAGTACCTGAACTATCTCTTCTACGGCTTCCTCCGAAGAACATAAAATTCCACGCTATACGGTAAAGCACCATAGGAATAACGGAAAGAATGGTTATGGTAAGAACATCGCGGTTCTTCAAATGGCTTAACTCATGGCCCAAAACAGCTCTTAGCTCATCTTCTTTTAATAATCTTAGTATCCCTTCTGTCACGCAGACCCGGCCATCAGATAAGCCCCTTCCAAAAGCAAAAGCATTAGGTATGGCTATTGCGGCTATCCCAACTCTTGGCTTAGGAATATCAGCCTTGCGCGCAAGTTCTTCTACCATCTGGTGCAGTTGAGGATATTCATTCTTTGTCACGTATTTGACGTGCATGAACCACTCTACCATCTTAGGCCCTATCATGTATTGTATGAACATCAGGACCAAAGAAAATATGAGGTAAAAATAGAAGTTCTGCACCCCCATATTTACGCCTATAATGGTCACAAGCATATAGACTATGCCAAAGAGCACGGTCAGTAATAAATACATCCTTAATTTAAGCGAAAACATGAGACCCTCCTTGCGCAGTAGACGCAACACCGGCGCAATACCATTAAGCGCCGGGTGTATATCAATGGTAACTCACTTTACAGATACCTTAACAACGTGTTCATCACCGATCGTTTTCAACTTCTCTAATTTAAGGTCCGCCTGCACTATATTTTCCAGGGCTTTTAGAGAAGATTTCGTAACGATACAATAAGTGACCTGTTGAGTTTTAAGAAAATCACTTACTTTCTGAGGCGTATTCAAATAAGGAACAGGGTGAGGGCTGAAAAAATTAGACCCCCCCATATCTATAACAGCTACGTCCTTATCAGTATAAAACCTGACACCGCGGGCAAGGAATTTAGCGCAAAGGATCTTATTGCCTCCGGTGACCGCGTCTGCGGCAAGATACTGCGCGGCCTGTTTACTTGCGGCATAGATATTCAGGCTATTCCTGTTAAAAAATACAAAAATAAGCATCAATGGCAACTGTATGGCCAAAAGGCACATGTTGAGCATGAATTTTTTCTGTTTTATGAAAAAAAGCATAACACCCAGTAAAACAATATAGAAAATAATAAAACAATAGACCGGCAGCCGCGACGGTATATACTCGGAAAACCTTACGATGCTCACGATCAGGCCTATAGGCACGACCAGTATAGTTGCCCATGAAATAAACGAAATAACGGATAATGTGCGTGTCTTATTTTCCGTAATCGCGTTATGTATAAAATCCCCTGTGATAAGGGCCAGGGCAGGAAATAGCGGAAAGATATAACTGACAAGCTTGGAATGGGCTACCTGAAATACAAGTAGAACGATGACCATCCAGGAAAACAAATATTGATAAATAGGCAAGCCCCCCTGGATCTTCACCTTTTTTGAAAAATGAAAGAATGAAATAGCCGTAAAAAAAGACCACGGGAACATACACAATACCATGGATAGCGGATAAAAATACCAGCTGTCGTTAGAAGTATGCTCTGCTTCAATAATACGGCGTAAATGGTCATTATAAAAAAACTCCTGTATAAAGACGCTGCCGAATTGTTTGATCATATCCAAGTACCACGGAACAGCTATAATACAAAACAACAAAAATCCCAAGGCGGAATACCGGCAGAAAAAGAACTTCAATTCTTTTCTCATCCAAAGAAACAGTATGACTGAAAGCACAGGCAGCATAATACCCAGCGGCCCTTTTGCCAAAACTGCAAAACCTGAAAAAATAAAAAACAATACAAGACCCAGCGCCTTTTTATTCGGCTTAACGTATCCCCAGAAAAAAGCCACCATAGAAAGCAGTATCAATACTGAGAATATCATGTCCGTAAAAACAGTCCTGCTTAATCCTATATAAAGCCCGCCGGACATCAATATAAAACTGGATATAAAAGCCTTCTTTTTATCTCCAAAACCCAATACTCCTAAACCATATAATGCCAAGATGCCTATGATACCGAAAAGCGCCGGAAAAAACCGCGCGCTAAAACTGGTAACTCCGAAAAGGATGAACCCAAGCCTTAAGCACCAATATGTAAAAATAGGCTTTTCAAACTGGGGTTGGCCGAAAAGATAAGGCACTGTCCACGTCTTTTGCTGCACCATCTCTTTTGCGGTCTGAGTATAGAAGACTTCATCAGGATTCGTAAGATCCAAAACGCCGTTACCCAGCATCAAAAAAACGTAAGATAACAGAAGTAAAAGTAGCACATACTTTAAATTTTTCGTCATTGCGCCCTTTCGTAATTGACCAATTCAGATACGGTTACGAACCGGTAACCCTTCTCTTTAAGCCTTTCTATGGTCCTTAAAATAGCTAAGACAGTTTCCTGCCTGTCGCCCCCCTCTGTGCTAAAAGTCCCACCGCTGTCATGAAAAAGGATGATGTCCCCGGGCCTGACATGATGAAGAATATATTTTATTATATATTTATCGTCAAAAGTGACCCAATCCTTTGAATTAAGGCTCCAGAGGACTACTTTGTATCCCATCTCTTGCAGTTGTATTTTTTCCTGGCCAGTCAACCACGCCTTTGGAGGCCTGAAGAAGCGCGTCGTAACGCCTGTTGTATCATATATGATCTTCTCGGCATCCTTTATCTCTTTTATAAGCTCAACGGGCGTATAATATATAAGGACATGGTGAGTGTTGGTATGGTTGCCTATTTCGTGCCCCTCCTGGGCTACACGCCTTGCCACATCTGGGTATTTTGCCACATGCTCTCCAAGCATAAAGAAAGTAGCCTTAACACCGGCTTTTTTAAGCTCGTCTAATATCAAAGGCGTCCACTTTGGCGAAGGCCCGTCATCAAATGTCAAAGCCACTACCTTATCGTGCAAAGGCGCGCGATAAATAGTGCCGCGTCTAACGATCACTGCCTGGTCAAAAAATATCGTAAAAATGGCGAATAATAACGTAAGAATGGCCAAAACAATGATTATTTTTTTTGTATACCTGAAAAACATATCTTTAGTCCTTTTTCAAAAAATCCAGAAGGTAGCGCATAATATCTGTCGGGCTCGGCGGGCATCCAGGTATGCGCAAAGCCACAGGCAGGATATCTTTAACTCCGCCCTGCGTATAATAAGAATCTTTGAAAATGCCTCCGTCTATGGCGCACTGCCCTAACACGATCACGAATTTAGGTTCAGGCATCGCATTATATGTTTTTTGTAATGCCAGGGCCATATTCTTTGATACAGGGCCTGTTACAAGAAGCGCGTCCGCGTGCCTGGGCGAAGCTACAAAATTGATGCCAAATCTCTGTATATCATAAATAGGGTTTGTCGCGGAAATTATCTCTGATTCGCATGCGCCGCATGAACCGGTATCTACTTCTCTGATATGTAAAGACCTATTTAACTTTTTTAAAATAACAGACCTTAATTCTTTACCTAAAACCTCGATCTCACAATGGCCTGCGTCAGGGCGGGGCCTGGTCCAGAAAGGACAGGCCTTCCCCACTTCCACATAAGGGAAGGGCCTTGTAACAATACCTTTTGCCAACCTGCATTTTAATATGGATATCATAGGTCATTCCCCGGATAAGACAAGTCAAAACTTTTATTACAGAGCGGAAAATCAGGGATAATATCGCCCAATACCGAGAAAGAAAGCCCCTGCCAATTATGGAATGATGGGTCAACGATCTTACACCTAAAAACTGAGCCACCAGGCGAAGTTTTTACCCAATACAGGACAGGCCCACGCCAACCTTCAACATATCCCAAAGCCTCGCCGTCTTTAAAATTACTGATCCCTTCCGAAACAAAAGGCCCGACAGCAAGTATATCAAGAAATTGCCTGATAAGGCTTACAGATGTTTCAAACTCCGCTATGCGCACGCGAAGCCTGGCCAATACATCGCCTGTTTCCTGAACAGCTATTTTAAATCTTACGCTGCCATACGCGCCAGGAAAATCTTTCCTTAGATCTACCGGTATACCTGATGCCCTGGCTGCCAATCCCACAACACCTAAGTCCTCGGCTGTCTTTTTCTTTAAAACACCTGTACCGTCTACCCTGTCCATGAATGAAACGCTGACATTTAAAATATCGGCCAGCCGCTTAAAATCAACCATAACAGCCCCTAACAGACCTAATACATCTGCCTTCTTGCTATCATCTATATCTTTGGCCACACCCCCAATGCTCGCTGCCCCTTTCAGATAACGGCTCTGTGTCAATCTCTCGTTAAGCGAGAGTATAGACTCTTTTATTATAGAAGCCAGGGCCGCCGGAAAACTAAAACCTACATCAACAGCAATACCGCCGATATCATTAACGTGGTTATACATCCTCTCCAATTCAAGATATATTGCCCTGATATATTCCGCTCTTTGCGGCACTACGATATTGTTTATCTTCTCTACTGCGCGGCAAAAACTTAGAGCGTGCGCAAATGATGCATCGCCACAAACGCGTTGGGCTATCCCAACAGCCTCGTCTACTCTCTTACCTTCAAATATCTTCTCAACACCGCGGTGCGCAAACCCAAGCCTGATCTCTAGATTAATGATGGGCTCGCCGGCGCAACTAAACCTGAAGTGTCCAGGGCCAATGATACCCGCGTGCACCGGGCCTACGGGGACCTCAAATATCCCATCCCCCTCTACCTTTGTGAACACATGGTCTTTTTTTTCAAACCCAACAGGCTCTGATCTATTAAAATCTTTCCTTAACGGAAAACTACCCTCAGGCCAGACCTCACTGTGCAGATTCAATCTCCTGGTATCTGGATTACCCATAGGCTCCAGGCCAAAGGACTCTTTTATCTCTCTTTCAAATAGGCTGGCCGAGTAGATATCTTTTGCCAATGAATCAAAGTGCTGCTCATTCTCAGGAATATCTTGCCGGACTACGACCCACTTTTTATTTTGTATGTCCATAAATACAGCGTAAACGCAAAATATTTTTTTGTCGGCTCTTTCGTCAGTCGCGAATAACATCATCACAGGCGAACGAAGAGTTTTATGTAAATGAAGGCACGCACTTTTAAAATCCCCCGGCGAGACAACCATAAGTACCTCATCAGCATATGGCTTAGACAGCATCATATCCCCCTGACGATCTCTATAGCGGCGGCTATAGTTTCCCGCAGGAACGCGGGAACAAAAATACCAATTACGCATATCGGAACAAGCAAAAATATAAGAGCAACTTTACTTACCAACGGCTCACTGGCTAAAGCAACGTCTCCCGGAGCGCTTCCAAACAATACCCTGCCAAAGTGATAGAACAAAGCGCTAAAAACAATGACAATAAATATCAGTATAAGAGAAAATACGACATAAGACCCGTTTAAAAAGGCCGCGACGATTATCATAAACTCGCTTACAAAAATAGAAAAAGGAGGAAAACCCGCCAAAGCCAGCACGCCTAAAAGAAGCGCAAACCCTGTAAAAGGCATAACCTGCGTGACTCCGCGGATAACGTTTAAATTATGTGTCTTATAATGCTTGGCAACTGAGCCGGCGCTAAAGAACGCAAGAGACTTTGTCACCGCGTGATTAAAAATATGAAGAAACGCGCCCAGTAACCCCAAAGGCCCGCCGATGCCCAACCCAAGAGAAACAATACCTATGTGCTCAATACTGCTGTAGGCAAACAGCCTTTTGATATCTTTCTGAACAAGCATAAATCCCGCGGCAATGGCAAGTGAGGCAATGCCAAAAAATATGAAAAGAGGCGCAAGGCATGAACCGGCCTGGCTCATATTGACGATAACAGCGAATCTCATAATAGCGTATAGCGCCGTCTTCAATAGAACGCCTGATAGAAGAGCGCTTATCGGAGTAATAGCCTGGCTATGCGCGTCAGGCAGCCATGTATGCATGGGCGCTAACCCGGCCTTAGTGCCGTAACCGACTATAATAAAAATAAAAGCGACTTTTAAAATATTCTTATCTAACAGGGGCGCGGCCTTGACCATATCAGTCCAGTTCATGCTTTTTACGCCGCCGCTCAAAGAAAACGCGTAGGCAAAAAATATAGTGCCTAAAAGCGCTAGAATAATGCCTACCGAACATATGATAAGGTACTTCCACGCGGCCTCTACTGAGTTTTTTGTATTATAAAATCCTACCAGGAACGCGGACACCAAAGTCGTCATCTCGATAGCCGCCCACAACATACCAAGATTATCCAGCACTGTGACAAGGAACATAGTACAGGCAAAAAGATTAAAAAGAAGATAATAAACCCGGGCTTTTGTTTCCGAGATAACACCTCTTTCCACATCAGAGGCTAAATATTCAACAGAATAAAGGGCGGACGCAAAATTTACTACAGAGATAACAAAAATAAAAAAAACACTTAAAGCGTCAATGTAGAAAAAATTGGCTATTGATAAGGAAAGCCGAGGAAAGGCTATGTTATTGACTAAACAAACGCTTAACAACAGGACCAACAAGTGGCCTAGCGCATTGATATACCCTATCCTTCTTATGCTTGCCGCGCCCATCTATCGTTATCCTTTCAATTCAGACAATTTGCTTACGTCAATATGCGTGAAAAGTTTATTTATCCTGTAAACAAAAACACCCAGGATTATAACACTTACAAAAACATCAAAAAATATGGCTATCTCAACAAAGAAAGGCATGCCTCCTGCGATAGAAGATGCCAAAAGGAACAGCCCGTTCTCCATGACCAAAAGGCCTATTATCTGCGCAAGCGCTTTCATACGGAATATCATCAGGAAAAAACCCATGAGTACAACGGAAAAAGAAACAGTCAAAAGCATGACATGCCATTCGCCGGCAGTTGAAAAGGCAAATTTGGCAAAACTCCATGAAAGATAGGTCATGCCAAGAGCAAAAACCAGAGAAAGCTGGGTATTCATAAAAAGGCCCAGGTTCTCATTTGCCTTTATCCGCCTTACCATGCGGGATAAGAAATAAGGAATGCCAATGACCTTCAAAGAAAACAATAATAAACTCACGACCAAAAGCCCCGCGCTCTTCTCTTTGACAGAGGCTATTAGCGTTATTAAAAAAAGCAGAAAAGACTGATACCTGAACCCAGATATCAGCGCCGGCATCCTTTTGGCTACGACCATAGCGTATGTCAATGCCAGAAGAATAAATAAAAGAGATGTATCCATGTTTTTATATCCCTATTGCCGCGGCCACAACCGCCATTAAAGACAGGACGAACGCGAACGCCAAAAAATCAGCTGCCCTGAAAAGGCGCATCTTTGCTATAGACACCTCTAAGAACGCAACAACACACGCAAGAACGGCAATCTTTGCCAAGATAGCTGCCAACGCGAGAATAAATACAAGATAACCGCTTGCCTGCGTGACAACTTGCGCCAAAGGCGCAGGGAAAAGAAAATTCACGATGAGCGAAAAAAATATGATCTGTTTTATATAAGAGGCAGACTCTATAAGCGCGAGCCTTGGCCCTGAATATTCCAATACCATAGCCTCGTGGATCATCGTCAGCTCAAGATGGGTCTCTTGATTATCCACGGGAAGCCGGGAAGTTTCGGCCAAAACGACCATAAAAAGCCCGCCTAATGCCATAACAAGTGAGACTGAAAGCCCCGGCGGGCTACCTAAAAGCTCAGGCAAACTTGTCGTAGCTCCCTTTAAGGCTATGGCAAAAATAGACAAGAATGCAACAGGCTCTGCCAGGCTTGATATAAACATCTCGCGCGATGACCCCATGCCGGCAAAGGCACTTGCCGTATCAAGGCCAGCAAGAGAAAGAAAAAACCGCCCAAGCGCGAATATAAAAATGATCACAAAAAAATCCCCCAACCGTGATAACGCTATAGGCAAAGAATTAACAAAGACCATCAATGAGACTAATATAGCGCAAGCAAAGACTACGAAAGGCGCTGCCTTGAATATCCAAGAGGCATTCTCTGATATGACCTCTCCCTTGGCAAAAAGCTTAGCTAAATTATAATACGGCTGAAGAACACCCGGCCCCTTTCTCATTCTTAAGTCGTTCTTTATCTTTGTTATAAGGCCGCTAAAAAATGGCGCTGCCATTATCATAACTAGCCACTGAGATAAAAATAGTATTGTCTTCATAGCGTCTAAAAATGCCCCCTAAAAATAATAAGCGCGACGGCAGTCACGAAGATATAGGCGATATACAAATGGATGCTCCCAGGCTGAAGCCTTCTCAAGAACCTGGCGATATTGATCGCGGAATTTATCATAGGTATATACATATATTTTTTAAAAACAGGCGTTGTGTGTGTTTCATATATAAGCGATTTGACATGGTAAAAAGAATCCCTGATCTTTTGCGTTTTCCTGTAGGGCATTAAAAAGAAACTAAAGGCTATCCTGAACGGTTTGGAAAAAGCAGTAGCTGTATATTCATGGCGGGCGCTTAACTTATAATAACCGCAATCCCAGGTCTTGTTGACCGCTAAAGGCCTATGCCTTAGAAAAAGATAAAACGCGCCTCCAGCTATACTTATGATAGCTAACAAAGAAAGAGCTATAAGAGGCGTTGAAAGATATATCCCCTTTTCAAAAACAGGTGTAACGATAACAAAATTATTAATGCCAAAAGACATAGCCCCCGTGTCAATACCACAGACACTCCCTGAGACCCTGGTCAAAAGCCTGATAATAGGAACTGCGGCCAAGCCAAAGATCACGACCAGTAAAGAAAGGAACAACATCCCGAACCTCATTGATGACGAGACCTCTTTTGCATCTTGCGCCTGACGGCTCCTGGGCAGGCCCAAAAAGGTTATTCCAAATGCCTTAACAAAACAAGCTGCGGCAAGCCCGCTAGTAAAAGCCAACGCAGCCGCGCAAAGGCCCCAAAATACCTTTATGCCATTAGTTCCCTGGACGGCTCCAGCGAAGAACACCTGGAATGTCAGCCACTCGCTGACAAACCCGTTAAGCGGAGGAATAGCGGAAATAGCCAAAGCGCCCAAAAGAAAATATGCCGCGGTCTGTGGCATATTATGGATAAGGCCGCCGAGTTTTTCAATATCTCGCGTGCCAGTCGCCTTATAAACGCTGCCCGCGCATAAAAACAAAAGGCCTTTAAAGATAGCGTGATTGACAAGATGATATAAGCCCGCTATAAGCGCGAAAACAGCCAGGACATTCATCTTCATACTTAAGAAAAATAAACAAGCGCCCACGCCAAAAAGGATAATACCTATATTTTCAACGCTGTGATAAGCCAATAACTTCTTAATATCATGCTCCATCAACGCGTAGATGACCCCGACCAACGAAGATACAGCGGCTAAAACCAAAACAAGCAAACCCCACCAAGGAGCTCCGACACCAAGGATGTCTATAATAAACCTGGCCATGCCGTATATGGCGGTCTTTATCATGACACCAGACATAAGGCTTGATACAGGGCTTGGCGCCTGAGGATGAGCATAAGGAAGCCATACATGAAGAGGCACTATTCCAGCCTTGGTCCCAAAACCGATCAATAAAAATATAAAAACAATGTCTTTAAGTTGAGCCGGCATAGTTAAGCACGCGGCCTTAATAGCGAGCAGATCAAAAGAACCAGCCTGGCGATACATTATAAGGAACGCCGTGATAAGAAAGGCTGTGCCGATATGTGTCATAATGATATAAATAGTCCCGGCGCGGACCGAACGCTCGTTCTCGCGTTCAAAAAGGACTAAAAAATAAGACGTCAAAGACATGAGTTCCCAGGCTACGAGGAAAATAAAAGCGTTGTTCACTGTGACTACAAGCGCCATGGAAGACACAAAAGCCAATGTAAGGAATTCGCCTTCAATGGCCTTTGCGCCTTTATGGCTTCCTTTAAAATACCCGATAGAATAAACAAGCGAAGGGATAGCGACTATCAAAATGACCCCAAGGAAAAACAATGATAAAGGGTCATATAAGAATGTTAAGGGAGAATTCATGAAATATGCCATAGATTATCGTCAACACCCCGCCTAAAAGGACTGGCGGGTGTGCTCCTTTCTGGAGCAAATAAACAAGCCCGGCTAAAAACCCGGGCCTGTTCATTTTTTAGTCTTTTTTAGGATTAAAAACTATACTCTCTTTACGTTAGTGGCCTGTTCGCCTTTGGGGCCTTTTTCAACTTCAAATTCAACTTCCATGCCCTCTTCCAGAGACTTATAGCCCTCTCCCTGGATGGCGCTGAAGTGCACGAATACATCCGTGCCTGACTCCGTTGTGATAAAACCATAACCTTTTTGGTTATTGAACCACTTCACTTTCCCTTTTGCCATTACCATCCTCCTATTTAAAAATGTTACTGTTAGTTATATAAATATACAATGATTACGCTGTTGCGTCAATTAATTTTCGCGGCCTATTTCCCCTTACCTTTTGTGAGCGCTTTTTTGGCGACCTTGACTAATTCCCCCGGCATAAATGGTTTATACAGGCAATAGTACTCGCCGCCGGCTTTGACAAATTCGACTTCCTTTTCCCTCAAACCTCTATATACGTGGCCCGTCATTAAGATAACGACAGGCTCAGGAAATTCTTTCTTTATGGCCTGGCAGGTTTGAATACCATCCATCTCAGGCATCACAAGATCAACAAAGATAAGGTCATATTTTTTCGCCTTAGCCTTATTTAGGGCGTCCTGGCCGTTTATCGCCGTATCTACTTCATACCCTTCTTCGTCTAACTCTTTATACATGGCTAGACACTCTATAGGTGTATCGTCAACGACTAAAACTTTTACCTTAGACATTTTTCACTCCTCGCTTACAGCGGGAAACGTTATAGTGACTTTCGTACCATGCCCCCATTGGCTCTCCACGGCTATATTAGCGTTATGCTGAGTGACGATCCCTTGCGAAACAAACAAACCTAATCCCAAGCCTTTTCCTGTACTCTTTGTCGTAAAAAATGGATCAAATATCTTAGACTGGTCTTCGGGCCGTATGCCTATGCCGTTATCAATGAATTCCACGACAACACTACGGCCGTCCTCTGAATTCCTCGTTTTAACAATGACCTCGCTATCGCGAGACGAAGCATCACTGGCATTATTGACAAGGTTCAACACTACCTGTTGGAGCTGATTTTTTTCGCCCTTTATCTTAAAAAGATTTGGGTCAAGGTCTTTCTTGATCGTGATACCTTTTTCTTCCAGCAAGCCGGAAACAAAAACCAATGTATTATTTATTATATCATTAAAATGAAGCTCAACCAATTCTCCTTTTGATTCCCTGGCAAAAGAAACGAGTTGGCGGACAATACCGGCCATATATTCTGCCGCGTCCAACATAACAGTCAACTCATTGTGCGCGGTTGAACCTTCTTCCGTATTTTTCCTATATGACCTCAATAATGATATTAGGCCGTCTAACGGACTATTTAACTCATGCGCCACACCTGCGGACAACTGGCCGATACTCGCGAGTTTTTCAGCCTGTATCAAAGATGACTCCATTTTCTTTAATTCCTCATAAGCTATGCTCAACTCTGCTGCCCTGGCGCGTTCAGCTTCTGTTTTTGCCCTCTCTTTGACGAATTCCCTTTCTCTCTCTTCAGCCTCTTTGCGCTTAGTCACATCAGAGTAGACGGCTATAACTTCTCCGGTAGGCAATTTATATACGTAGTTCTCTCTCCAGCCTGAGATCTTCTCGTCCCTGTATAATTTTATCGGATGATGTTCCGGTTTCCCGCTTTCATAGACCCTTTTAATAACATCAAGCAACCCGAATTCTTTTATCCCCGGAAATACCTCTGTCACGCGGCGGCCCATAATTTCTTCTCTTTTAACATTCTCGAGTTTTTCTGCCGATTTGTTAAAATCCTTGATAATAAAATCACCTCCATTATCAACAGCTTCATAAACAGCTACACAGTCGCTCATATTGTCAAAAAGCTCCCTGAACCTCGCTTCGCTTTCTACGACCTGATCCTGTGACTTATTGCGCTCGGTAACATCCCGGAAGATACCCGCTAAAACTTTTTTATCGTCCATCATTAAGTAAAATGATTTAATATCAGCGTAAAAAACAGAACCGTCTCTTCTCCTACAGGGCGTATCCACAGCTAACTCGATCTCTCCTGCTAGCTGTCTTTCAAACTGCCCCATAACATATGGCAAGTCCTTCTCGGGATGAATATCAGCAACTGTCAAGTTGCATATCTCATCTTTATTATAACCTAACATCCTGCAGATCATTTCATTAGCTAAAACGAATCTTTTGGTTTCAGGATCGACCAGAAGTATCCCATCGCTGGCGCCATCAAAGATACTCCTAAATTTATGCTCGGATCTTAATAACGCATCCTCAGCCTTTTTGCGGTCGGTAATAACATCAAACACGGCCACAAAATGATCCCTCTCTGGACTATATACCGAGACCGAAAACCACATATCCAATGCTTTCACGTAGCTTTCAAATCTCTCGGGAACCCCGGTCATTGCGACCCTGCCATATGTCTCAAACAGCTTCGAATCAGACTGCTGGAAGCCCGGAATGACCTCAGAGACTTTACGGCCTATCACGTTTTTTAGTCCGGTCAACTTCTCAAACGCGGCATTTACATCCAGATAAATAAAATCCTGCGGCCGGCCTTTGTCAAAGAACATTTGGCAATAAGCCAGGCCGTTCAACATATTCTCAAACAGGTCCTGATAATGCATTTCGCTCTCGCGTAACGCATCTTCTGCACGGCGCTTGTCAATTTCGGCCTTTTCTATTTCACGGCTGATGATCTTTGACTTCTCGGATATCAGCATATTGACAAGAACAAAACACAAAACAGCAAAAACAGCCAAAGCAAAAACCTCATTGCCGACATGGCGGAAAACAATGGTGTCATACCAACCATAAAATAGGATGATAATAAAAATGAGCGGCGAAAACGCCCGCATAAGCCTGGCGCGTATAGAAAGGCCCGTAAAAATGTTCAGGGGCCACACATCAGTTCCTGCCGCCACGATCAAACCAATACCAAGAAAGAAAAAAGCGATCCCCGTAGTCAAGGCCATAGGAATAATACTTACGGAGTATAACAAAGGCGGCCCATACAAATAGCTGATCATTATAATAGACGCGAATAAAACTACAAAAAATGAAAGAACAGCTGCCACCTTGCAGGCATGCCTTTTATTTTGAAAACAAGTAATTAAAAAAAGTGACAGTGTAACCAATAGAAAATTTGCTGCCGTAACAGGAGACATTCGGCCTATCGGCGCGCGGCTATTCAATAAAGTAGACCATGTTAATTGAGGATGAAAAGAAGTCCATCGTTCTACGTCAACTCCTTGAACGCTCATAGGCCTGATAAGAATAAGAACGCATACAAATAAGATCAAAAACACGACCGCAAAAACAAAAATTTTAGCAAAGTAAGACTTAACGGTATAACGATAAAAGTACAACGCGAAACCCGCAGCTATGAACACTAGGGCAGTGCTTGGCGCCATCGGAATAAAATCCTGGTTGAAACTGGCAAAAATAAGTGAATTTGATAACCAACCCCATAAAGCAAGGCCACCCAATAAAACAATTATCAAAACACAGGCCAATGTTATGCGTTTTAATAAGAATTCCTGTTTTAAGATCATCATAGCGCCTATTTTAACAAACGTTCCTAGTCACAATAAGATTGACGCCCAATCCTAAAAAATTATTTATAAGTATATCGCCTGTCTGATGGGGCCTATTTACTTTAAGCCTCCTAATTTCTTCCATGGCCTCTAAAAGACGCGTTTTAGGTATTGCCGCGTCTGTCCTGACAGGCACCATTTTCAAAGACATGCCTTCAGCTATCACAGTACTCGTTAATATTCTAACAGGATTTTCTATTTCAGTGATAGCATATTTTTCGCCCTTTGAGCACTTGTTTCCGCTGACCTTAACAACGCGGCAATTCTCTATGTCAACCTCAAGGCCACACCCTTTAGGGCACTCTATGCACGTCAGTTTTTTTAGCATGCGAAACTCTTTATGCGAAGCGCTTTATGTATTCCGCCGCAACGCGGCCGGTTTCAATACTATCTTTAGTCACTGAATCAACAACGTCATAAACTTTCAGAGAATTGCCGCAAACGAATAACCCCGGGACAGAAACCCCCTGGGTCATTTCAAGCAGTTCATTTTCAGGAATAAGCCCTACAGAAATAAGCACTGTATCGCAGGCAATATCAAACCCGGAACCCGGGACCTCATTAAAGTTATCGTCAACGCGGGATACGCTGACCTTTTCTACCCTATTTTTACCGTAGATCTTTGTGATCTTATGAGCCAGGTAAAAGGGAATATCAAAATCCTCAACGCACTGGACAACATTCCGGATAAGGCCGCGGCTTGTTTTTTGGATCTCTATAACAGCTTTGACAGACGCGCCTTCAAGCTTAAAACGCCTTGCCATAATAAGGCCTATGTCTCCGGAACCTACTATAACTACTTCCTTGCCAGGCAGAAGGCCTTCAATATTTATCAACTTCTGAGCAAGCCCTGCTGAAAAAATACCTGCCGGCCTTGAGCCTGCTATATGCACCATCTCTCGCGTCTTTTCGCGGCAGCCTGTTGCCATGATAAGAGCCTTCGCTTTTACTCGCGTCAAACAACCGGGTTTTAAAAAAGCGAGCTCTTTTTCTTTTGTTAATTGGACAACAAAAGACTTTAAGCTTACTTCTATATCAGGTATAGCTTTTATTTTTCTGATAAATCGATCGGCGTATTCCGGGCCTGTCAGGACTTCTTTAAAATATTCCAGGCCAAAGCCCGTATGAACGCATTGATTCAAGATACCGCCAAGATACTGGTCACGCTCAAGCAATAAGATATCTCTTGCCCCATTTTCATAGGCAGAGATGGCCGCGGCCATGCCGGCAGGCCCGCCTCCTACTATAACCAGATCTTTTTTAATCATATTTAACCATATCCAATGCGGGTTTTGAAATTTAGGTGGATCTTTCAGCCTTAACTATTTCCGAGCCGCTCCCCCTCTTAGTAACTGCTGTCAGGGTTGTATTTTTTTCTTCGGCAAGTATTTTCATTATCCTTGTCGTGCAAAAACTACCGTGGCAGCGGCCAGACTGCGCGCGCGTCCTGAACTTTATGCCATCCATGGTCTTAGCGCCTCGCTTTATCGCGTCTTTCACTTCTTTGGCAGACACCATCTCACAACGGCAGACGATATCGCCATATGAAGCATCTTTTTTTATAAGTTTTCGTGTCTCGGAAAATGGCAGGGCAAAAAGATGCACGCTTTTATGCCTGCGTTTATGAAACATCAATTTTTTCTTAAGCGCCAAACCTTTTTCTTTCAGGATACCTGTGACCATAAGCGCAATAGCAGGCGAAGCTGTAAGGCCAGGAGATTGGATGCCTGCAACATTGATAAAACCTGGAGCCTTAGGCTCGTGGCGTATAATAAAATCCTCGCCTGCCACAGGCCTAAGCCCGGCAAAATAACTGATTATATCTGCTGCTGAGACCGTTGGTATCAGCCTTTTTGCGGAATCCAAAACTTTTTTAAGCCCATCGTCAGAAGTTGACAAGTCTTCTTTATCTGCGACTTCCTCTGCTGTAGGCCCTATCATAGGATTACCGTCTGCTGTCTTTATTACAAGGATGCCCTTGGACGTCTTAGACGGCAAAGGGAATAAAAGGTATCGCGTTAAAAGCTCTTTCTTCTTATCCAGGATAAATTCTTCACCCTTACGCGGCGTAATTTTAAGATCATTTATGCCTGCCATTTGAGATATCACATCGGCAAAAAGGCCCGCAGCGTTAATAAGATACCTGGCCTTAAAAACCCCGCCGGCAGTTGCCACTTCAAAGGTAGTTTTAGAACGCTGGATATGTTTGACTTCGGAAAGCGTATAGATCTCTACGCCGTTCTTTGCGGCATTCTCAGCTAAGTCATAGACAAACCGATAAGGACTAATAATGCCAGCGGTCGCAGCAAATAGCGCGGCTTTTGCGTCAGGATTTAAGTTGGGCTCATTTGCCTTAAGCCAGGCGCTGTCTACTATCTTAAGGCGAGGCACGCCCAGCTCGATAGCCTCGCTTTTTATCTTTTGCAGGCGCGACACTTCTTCTTCATTGAAAGCGACGATCAGTTCGCCTATCTCTTTAAAATCAACGCCTAATTCACGCGCTATCTTTCTTGTCAAGATATTGCCTGCAACGCACAACCGGCCCTTAAGTGATGAAGGCGGATTTTGAGTACCGGGATGTATTATGCCGCTGTTAGATTTGGAAACACCAAAGGCGAGTTCTTCTTCTTTCTCAAGGAGGGCGATGTTTAATCTATAACGGGACAGTTCCCGAGCTATGGAAGTCCCTACTATTCCGCCGCCGATAATAACAACATCATAAATAGACATTGGTCAAAGTTCTTTTGACGCAAGTAAGCCAACCTTTATACAGTTGCTGCGCCTCTCTTACAGGCATACGCGGCGTAAAAACACGGTCCTTCTTCCAGCACTTTTTTATTTCAGCGGCATTTTTCCAGAAACCAACAGCCAGCCCCGCCAAATAAGCAGCCCCCAGAGACGTTGTCTCAATGACTTTTGGCCGCACGACGTTTATTCTCATAATATCCGCCTGAAACTGGCACATAAGGCTATTGGCGGAAGCGCCGCCGTCGACTTTCAGGTCTTTTATATTTAATCCTGAATCTTTCTGCATAGCCAAAAGCACATCTTTGGTCTGATAAGCTATGGCTTCAAGAGCCGCGCGCACAATATGCGCGGCCTTAGTGCCCCTGGTTATGCCAAAAATAGCTCCGCGCGCTCCCGCATCCCAATAAGGCGCGCCTAACCCGACGAGTGCTGGCACAAAATATACTCCGGCATTATCCTTGACCGACCGCGCTATCTTTTCGGATTCACAGCCGCACGATAAAAGTTTCAGGCCGTCCCTTAGCCAGTGAATAGCCGCTCCGGCGATAAATATAGCTCCTTCAAGCGCATAAACCGGCTCACCTTTTAGCCCGCAGGCCAAAGTCGTAATAAGCCCATGCGTTGATACAACGCGCTTTCTACCTGTATTGAGCAAGATAAAACTGCCTGTGCCATAAGTATTCTTTACGGTCCTGGGGTCAAAACATGCCTGGCCGAATAAAGCGGCCTGCTGGTCACCTGCAATGCCTGATATTGGTATACCGGCTGGTAACCTTCCTATTTTTACAGTCTTACCAAAAATACCAACGGACGGCTTGACTACAGGCAAAAGCCTGGGCTCTACTGAAAATTTCTTTAAAATATCTTTATCCCACTTCAATTTGTCTATATTAAAGAGCATGGTGCGTGAAGCGTTGGTGTAATCAGTAGCGTGCGCATATCCACCGGTTAACTTCCACAATACCCATGTATCTGTGGTGCCAAAAAGAAGCCTGCCTTTATTAGCTTTCTCTCTTGCGCCCGGAACGTTTTTTAAAAGCCACTCTATCTTTGTAGCTGAAAAATAAGCGTCGATCGGCAGGCCTGTCCTTCTTTTTATAAATGCAGCCTCACCTTTTTTATTTTTGAGCTCGTCACAGCGGGATGCTGTCCTGCGGCACTGCCAGACTATCGCGCGGTGTATCGGTAAACCCGTATCTTTGTCCCAAATTACAGTAGTCTCACGCTGATTAGTTATGCCTATGGCAGCAATGGAATCGGCAGGTATCTGCTTTAAAACTTTTTGAACAGAGGCATTAACGCTTTCCCATATTTCCTGCGGATCATGCTCCACCCATCCGGGCTTTGGAAAATACTGCGCAAACTCGCGATAGGCGCTTGCAACAGATACTCCTCTTCTGTCATATACTACCGCGCGGCTGCCTGTAGTACCCTGGTCTATCGCTAGTATATGAGAAAATTCGTTCTGTACGATTTGTCTCATTATATACGGCCCTCGACCCAATGCAGAATATCTAAAAAGACTTTTTCGCGGCCTATATCAATTGATAAGGCATGATACATAGTTGAATATTCTATAATACTCTTATCTTCATCCCTCAATATCCCAAATAACCTTCGGCTTGTCTTACTATTCACTATCATATCCGCACCGGAAAGCAAGAACAGGACAGGAATCTCGAGCTTCTTCTGCACAAAGGCCGCGCTTAACTGCCCCAAAACAATACGTGTCAACAACTGGCCTGTGGCAACATTGCCTTCCTGCTCGTCTAACGCTATCCTTTTTTGATATTCAACGTCGCGCGTATACATCTTAGGCACGAAATGAAGATAGAACGGTTTCTTGGAATTATAGAACAAAGAAGCAAAGACTTTGATGTAGTCCCAAAATGCCAATTTATATTTTGTCTTAAAAGCAGGCGAAAGCAATATCAGCCCGTCAAAAAGTTTTTTTGTCCTAGCTACCGTAAGATATGAGATAAGCCCACCCATACTTTCGCCGAGAAGGTATATCTTTATGCCTGGATGCTCTTTGGATATGATGTCCCGAAGGCAGAAAATATCCTGAAAATATTGTTCAAAAGAAGCGACGTGGCCTTTTTGGCCTTTTGTCGGGCCAAACCCTCTAAGCTCTATAGCGTATGAAGAGATATCATGCTGCAAAAAAAATTCAGCTAAAAATTGCCACCTGCCGCTATATCCTCCGAGGCCATGGACGAGCAAAAAAACAGCTTTAGGTGAAGGCAACCCCCACTTTCGGAACATGATCTCTTCTTTTTCACATTTCATTTAGTATCCCTGATCCCTTTTTATGGCTTTCTATAACTAAGGTATAACCCAATCCGCCGGCGCCCTTTATCTTAAGCGGCAGGCGCTCAACATCCTGACTGATCCAGATCTCAAATTTATTAGGATTACTCGTGAAATAATAAGCCTTAAACCTGCCCGCAGGTGTCTCTATGTCCTTTATAGCAGCCAACCTAACTTCAAATTTCAAAGGAAGCCTTATAGTAGCCGTCCAACCCACCTTAAGGCCGGACACCCGACGCAAAGAAAACGGCAAAAGAATAGCGTTATGTATAGGGCCGTCACTCTTAAAGACCATCCGATCCCGTTTTTTACCTTTAACGGATTTATTTATTGTTAAGACATAATTCTTTTGGTCATATTCCTCCACTATATACTCTTTACTGAACCAATACGCTATATCCCGCTCAACGCGTAGCGGCATCCCGCTCTCAGGATCGCTATAGATCTTTTCCGTATCGCTGAATCCAATAGCCTTAGTCTTAAAAGTACAAAGCCTGGCAGCCTTGCCGTCCAACATTGTAGTGCCCAGGTCATTATATTCCGCTCTGCCTACAGGGCTTATAGTATAGACTATTTTTTCTCCCTTATTAGAGGGGCCGGCAACAACGTCCTGCGAGATACCAAGATAAAAAATAGATAAAATAAATAAAAAAACATAAACTGCGTTTCTAGACATACTTCCCCCTATGCTATCCCCTTCATATTAATACGCAATACAAGATCAGGCAAGGAAAAGACGAACTAGTTTATAAGATACTGCGGATATTGCTGCAGAGCATGGTTAGCTCATTAGGCACTTCCTGGGTTAATTATTTGATATTAACTCATTGAAAAGCTACTGCTGGAATGTTATAATTACACACTAAAATCTCGTATAGAAAAATGAAGGCAAACGGGGCGTGGCTCAGCTTGGCTAGAGCGCTTGCTTTGGGAGCAAGATGTCGCAGGTTCAAATCCTGCCGCCCCGACTAATTTCCACATTATCTGTGGAAATTAGTCGTGTACTTGAGCGAGCGTTAGGCGCGTAAGCGCCACAGCACGACAAGTGCTGTAGCGAGCGAAAGTGCCGACCACCTAAATATATGTCCCTGTAGCTCAGTTGGATAGAGCAACTGCCTTCTAAGCAGTGGGTCGGCCGTTCGAATCGGCCCAGGGACATAGAATTGTTAAAAAAGGCCACTATGCTTATTAAGATCCTGCTAAGAACAGCTCTTATCATCGTACTGACCGTTATCGTAATTGGAATAGTGGCTTGTTCCTATCTTGCTTTAAATGGCCGCAAACTTATCTTATCCGAAATTGAAAAGAACCTGGGAGTAAAAGCCCAAATAGCTTCTGTTAGCGTATCTTTCCCGCCGGCCCTGATCGTTGACGATCTCGCCATTCAAAACAGCATAAAAATAGACAGGCTTATTGTTTCACCCAGCCTTTTATCCCTGATAAAAGGAGACGTCATCCTTAATACTGTGGTCATTGAAAAGCCTGTCTTTCAGGTAACGCGTAATAACAACGATACTTTTGACTTTTGTAATGGAATTTTCAAAAAAGTCGCTCCTGTAGGCGCGCCTGCGGCTCGGCCTTCGGCACAGCCTAGGGCAATGCAGGGCGAAAAAGCCAAGCCAAGAAAATTCTATTTAGGCCGGCTTAACGTCAAAGGCGCTGAAATTGAATTTATTGATAACGGCACGGCCGCTGCAGCAGAACCTTTTAAAATGCGGTTCGCGAACGTAAACCTGGACGTCTTCCACCCCGTTCTCTTCAATTTCTATCGCATGCAGTTCAAAGGCCAGGGAGACATGCTTTCAGTTGCCAACGACAAAATAGGCAAACTGGCAATATCCGGATGGGTGGATATCTTAGCAAAAGACATGAATGCCAATGTAGCGCTCTTGGGCGCGCAATTGATCCATTTTAGGCCATATTATTATAAATTCTTAAAGAGAGGCTTAAGTTCCGGCAACATTGACGTAACAGCGCTTTTAATATCAAAAAACAATGATATGACAGCTGATTGCCATCTTGAGCTCAACAACTTAGCTTTCTTGGAGCAGGAAGCGCCTGCCTTGGCTCAAGACACAATAGAACACATAGACTTTACGCTCCTGGCTGTTAACTCGCTCTTGAGTTCTGAAGGCAAGGTTGTGTTTGATTTTTCCTTCCGCACAAAAATGGACAGGCCGCGCTTTGAAAAGATAAAGATCAAAGGGTCTTTTCTTCAATCAGCCATACAGAGTGCCATGTCCAAACCTCCCCAGCAGACCATTAATGATTTCAAGGCGATAGGCGAACAATTTGAATCCATTGGCAAAGAATTTAAAAAAGCTTTCAAGAGCCAATGATATTCATTAAAACATTGACAATCAAAGCACTCTTTCCTATAATATCATCAAAGGAGGTGGGAAAATGAAAAAAATGTTAATAGTTGTGCTAGCAGTCGTTATGGTTCTCGGTATGGTTTCCGTTAACTACGCAGGTACGCCTGGGGATAAATTAGCCCGCGGTATCGCTAATGTTCCGGTTGGAGCGCTCCTGGAAATCCCAAAGAATATAGACCTTGAATGGAAGAACAGCAAAAACGCAGGAATCGGCATCTTCTGCGGCCTCTTTAAAGGTATAGCGATGGGCCTAGGTAGATTGGGTTCTGGTTTGTGGGATATTTTGACTTTCCCTGCAGCAGTACCGAAAGATTATGAGCCGTTAATTAAGCCTGATCTGGTATTTGATAAGTAAACAAAAGAAATAATTGATAAATAAGGTTTTGTTATAAATAAGATCGGCAGAAGTTATCGCTTCTGCCTTTCTTTTTAACATTGTGGTGGGTGTAGCTCAGCTCGGATAGAGCTTCTGACTGTGGCTCAGAATGTCGCGGGTTCAAATCCCGTCACCCACCCCAGTTCTTTTCCTCTCTACAAGAGAGGTTTAGCGATTATAGCGCTGATTCTTAAATGAAATCAGCGCTATTTTTATCTCCTAGGGGGTTAAAGACTTGGGACATTATTTTGGTAGCGTAGCTCGACAGTCATACGATAATGATTTTCCGTGTATAAAAAATCTCCAAAGCTCGCCTAAAACTCTCCAAAATAGAGCGATTTATCTCTGATTCGCTACTTTTTTCGTGACAGGCATATTGGCTAATATTCTATCGGCTTGAGAACGCAAAAACAAGCCGTCACGAAAAATTACCTCTCGTGACGGCTATTCCCTCTGCAATAAAAATGTTGGAATAGACATATCATCAATCTAGGCTTATCTCTACCGGACAAAATCAACACTTGAGAACATAATACCCCGGATTACTAACCAAGACGAATAACTATTGCCACATAAATAATATAAATACTGATGAATACAACGCCGATCCATCGATCAATAACGCTTCGCTTGCCTACAAAGGCGCTGGTAAACAATAAAATACTAGCCACGATCGCGATGGCGATGGCAAAGTTATCTTGGGGCCGCAAAGGCAAAGGCCTGATAACAGAACATATTCCTAATATCAAAAAAATATTCACAATATTGGAACCGACTATATTCCCTAAGGCTAAGTCTGGGCGTTTTTTTAGCGCGGCCACAATGGAAGCAGTTAACTCCGGAAGTGAACTGCCCAACGCGATCACAGTTAATCCTATCATCGTCTCTGAAACATGCATCTTGCCCGCGATAAATATCGCGGCACCGACGATCAAGCGAGCTCCAAAGAACAAACCTAACAAACCCACGATGATCAAAATAATCGACTTTGCAAACTCTGGTTTTTTATTACCTGATTCCCGTTGCAACGGTATTGCTTTATTGATACTAACAAGATAATACAGATAGATCGCAAAAAAACTTATCATTACCAAGCCGTCTATCCGGCCAAGTCTTGAATAGCCGATGCCTTCGATCAAGACATCGTTACCCAACAACAACACTAAACTGGCGGCAATAAAAGTAAATGGGATCTCCCTCCAAGTAACTCCATGGTGGATCTTTAAAGGAAAAATAACTGCGGCTACTCCAAGAATAAGCAAAATATTAGTAACATTACTACCTATAATATCTCCAATAACTAGGCCAGTATTCCCCTTAACAGCAGCAGTAACATCAATAAACATCTCCGGCAATGATGTCCCAAAAGCTATGATGGTTAATCCGATCAAGAGGTCAGAAACCCCTAGGGCCTTCGCAAGAGACGATCCTCCGTCTACCAGCCAATGAGCGCCTTTAACCAGGACAAAAAAACCAACAACAAATAAAAAACACTGCCAAACCCATTCCGTCATCATAAATATCCTGTTTTTCTTGAATTATTTCTTATCCGGTTTATCCGGACGATTTCCCATATAGTATATCCAAGCGAAAAAAGAAAAAGCTATTATTATAATAATATACCCCGGCCAGCCAGATTCCCAACTTGTCATAGCGCCTCCTCTACTTTATGCACCAACAGAATGGCGGCCCGACCACTCCAAAATCCTCCAGGAATAAAACTCTTATTCCTAAACCCTATTATGGTGAAATCACGCCGCCAGAAACAATAAACTTGATGGCTTGCTCCACTGAAATATCCAACTTCCTGACTTTCTCTTGAGGTAATAAAACAAGAAAACCTGAGAATGGCGAAGGTGCGATCGGAATAAACACACTAATTATTTTTCCTTCTGCTTCTTGACCTAAAAACGATAAGTTTTCATTGGTAACAAACCCTATAGAAGAGGCGCCCGGATAGGGATATTCAACAAGTACCACCTTCCCTAGATCCTCTTTTTTCATCACGAATAGAAAATCAGACAATTGTTTAGCTGAAGGGTAGATATTTGCCACCAAGGGTATCTTTAAAAATAACCTTTCCAAAAACGGTAATATTTTCCTGCCTATAAAATGAGTAGAGAAAAGGCCAATTCCGATGATAACCAAGAGCATCGTGACAAAACCCAGGCCTGGGATTGTGAAGCCGTAGTTTTTGATCAGAATGGGATTAAGATATTTACCAACGATGTTATCACCAAACTTCAAAATCACGAAAATGAGATAAATGGTAACAAATAGCGGAAAAATAGTTGCAATTCCAGCAAAAAAATATGTTCTCAAGGATCTCCAAAAAGAAGATTTCCCCGGTTTATTAAAATTTTCTATCTTATCTTTTTGAGTTATCATTATTTTTGGACTCTTCTTTCACGTCGATACCTTTCTTAAATATCTTACTAAAACAAAAGGTTGCGAGGCTCAAGATCAGTGTCCAAGCAATAGCCATGAAAATCCAACCGCTCAGCCTCATATGATCCCCCTACAGATAAACAACATCTTCTTTGTGATACAGCGAAAGAAATAAGAGCATATATTCTTTCAAATGTCGCGTGAGCAAAAAATTATTCTTGATATGCTCTCGCCCGTTTTCACCCAATTTCTTCGCATATTCAGGACTATTTAAAAGTTGCTTAATGGCAAACGCAGCGCCTTCTACAGAATGACACAAAAGACCTGAATATTTATGCTTTATCTGTAATGGTATGCCTCCTACATGCGAAGCAACCACAGGCTTGCCTTTCCAAAGAGCTTCAGCCACAGTTAAGCCAAAACCCTCTTTAAGCGATTTCTGCAAAATAACCGTTGATGCCCTCTGCAATGCGTTCACTTCAATATCATTTTGCGGTAACAACAAAATATGGATATCCTTATCTTGTTTTGCTTTTTCCTTTACCTCATCAAGGACGGCTATGCCTTCCGGATCATCAGCCGCTGTGCCTCCGGCTAAGATCAACTGACAATTAATGTATTTTTTAACTTGCTGGTACGCTTCTATGACTCCAACGGGATCTTTGAGACGGTCAAAGCGGGAGATCTGCGTCACAATAGGCTTATCCTTCTGAATGCCATATTTCTTTAAGACGCAATCTATGGTCTCTTGCGGTAATTCCTTATTCTTGTCGCTTAAGGGATCAATGGAGGGAGCGATCAAAAACTGCCTGATAGGTAATTGCGGTGAAAAACTAGGAGCTGAAAAAACAGCCGAGTCATATTTCACAATAAATTCCATAAGGAATTTCCATACTTTATCATCCGGATTGGAAACGTCTATATGGCAGCGCCAAAGCCATTTATTATTGGTTTTCTTGTTTATCAAAGCAATGGGTTGAGGATCATGGACAAAAACAATGTCGCCATAAGTATCTACATCCTGTATATTTTTTTCGCTCGTTTCCATAAAAATATCAAAATCATGCTGTTCCAAATCTTCCTGTCTTCCATGTAAGGCATTGTGAAATTTTTTTGTCACTTCAAAAAACTGCATGCCACCTTTTATTACATCCCACCGCGCATCAATGCCAAGTTCTTTTAAAAGCGGGACCATGCGATTTAATATCTCAGCCACCCCTCCTCCCACCGGAGTAGAATTAATATTTTGAATGACCCTGCCTTTCAGTTTTTGCGCCAAAAGCCGCAGATCATCAACAACCGATTGCCCGACAATAGGGATATATTCTTCTAATTTAGCCATTTTTGTTTAAACATTTGTCCTGCTTCTTATCATGCACACAAGAGCGGCACGCAATCCTTCAAGCGTATAGGTGTATGGATCTAACCTTGAAATTGCGTCAGCGAGTTCAATATCCGCGCATGAATTTTCAATCCAGTTTGAAAAATCGTTACGGCCTTTTTCAAGCCTCAAGCGTGACTCAAAAAAATGAAAATAAATGGAATCAATGGCGATTTTCTCTAAGACGTCGGCAAATTCTTTCAAATTACACGCAACATAGTTTGTAAGTAAAACAAAACTCACTGATTTAAAAAAATGAAATTCCTCACCTTCGCGGGCAAATTTCAATTTGGCCAAAGCACTATTATTTAAAAAATCTTCTATTGTGCCTGCAATTTTATCTCGGAGGCTGCGGATCGTAGAATATTGCACAATATCAATGCTGGCCAACATTTCACCAAGCTCATTTTCTCCCAGCACATCAGTAACCCAATAGGCAAAATCATTTGGCGGCTCAGGCGAATAAAACTGATGTTGCTGCAAAAATTTATGCGTATGATGATAAATGCAGGACCCGTTCACATTCTTAACCAAGGACAACAACTCAGTCAATGTCGAAGCGCGCAATCCCGTCAACTCCGTTAGGTGAAGACGGGTATAAAATCTAAAAGGTTCTTGGGCCCTCTGCAACTCCGCCATACGTCAACTTTCCGACAATAACACAAACAAACGTTTAAGAAATTCAAAAACTTCCGAGGGATCCTTGAGCAAATACTGGGCGCGCGTCTTGCGGCCCTCGCCGACTCCAACGGTCAAACCAATACCTTTTAGATATTGAAACGCGTCTTCATCGGTCACATCATCCCCGATATAAACAGGACCGATCGGTGCCTTCCTATTCTCGAATTCCACGCGATCCAAAAGCCAGGCGATCACATTCCCTTTATCCCAATCAACCGCTGGCCTCACTTCAAAGACCATTTTCCCTTCAACAATTCTTATTTGCCCTTGCGCCTTGGGCAACCTAACAACATCCTCAAATACAGCCCTGGCTCGCTCAAGATCGTGTGGCTTGACCATACGATAGTGAAAACTTAACGTCAGCCCCTTGTCCTCAATAAAAGTCCCTTTTATGCCAGATAATCTTTTTTCTAGATCCTCCCGAATGTTCCTCAAAATTTCTTTTTTCTTCTGAAAATCCCCGGCCTTAAAATCAATATTTGGGCCTTCAATCTCCAAGCCATGATTGCCGGCATAATAAAGGCCTTCGAGACCCACCATCGCCTTGATATCCGATAACGCCCGGCCGCTCACTATCGTCAATTTGCAATTCGGCATGCCGGCCAGATGATGAAGAATACTCTTAACCTTCCAGGCAAGAACGGCTTTCTCGGGACGCGACACAATAGGCGTCAATGTGCCGTCGTAGTCCAAAAAAAGAAAAACATTCTTTCCCTTAAGCCGCCGACTGATCAATTCCCACCGGCTCAACAAATGTTCCATAAAATTTAACCTTAAACAGTGCTTTTCTTAAGAGCGACCAGATCAGTAATAATATTTCCAGCCCAACGGTAAATATTATTTTCCATAATTATCTGACGCATTTTTTCCATGCGTATACGTTTTTCATCTTTCGGCATTTCAATAGCGCACTTGATCACATCGGAAAATTCTTCAACAGAATAAGGATTAATAAGAAGGGCATCTGTCAACTCCCTTGAAGCCCCTGTAAATTGACTTAAAACCAAAACGCCTGATAAATCTTCTTTAGCGGCAATATATTCTTTTGCGACAAGATTCATGCCGTCGTCAAGCGAGCTTACTATACAAACATCACCCAAGGCATAATAAGGGGCTATCTCTTCAGGAGCAAAATGTCTTTTTAGGTATATTATCGGCTTCCAATTACCATCCATATGCTTCCAATTTTTCTTCTCAATTAATTCATCAATTTCCGCCATAAGATCATGATAACGCTTAATGTGAGTCCGACTCGGAGCTCCAATTTGAATGAACACAAATTTCTTTTTATACTGAGGGTATTTTTCAAGAAACCTGTCAATGGCGAGTATACGCTCTATAATCCCCTTTGTATAATCAAGGCGATCTACTCCGACAGCTACAATCTTGCCTTCCAGCTCGAATTCTTTGCGAATCGTTTGCATAGCCTTTTCAATATCTGCCTCAGGCCTATAAGAATCCAGATGTCCATCGATACTGATCGGAAAAGCCCGGACGAATGTTTCCCTGCCCAAGCGCGATACGCTGAATTTTTCCGTATCAACGCGAGATTCAAGAAGCTTATTCGCTGTATCCAAAAAATTATTACAGTGATTTTGTATATGAAATCCGATCAAATCGCACCCTAACATCCCATCTAAAATCTCTTTTCTATAAGGACAGATAGAAAAAGCCTCAGGGTTAGGCCACGGTATATGCCAAAAAAGAGCCACCGTGGCATCCGGCCTTTTTTCTTTGATCATCTTTCCTAAGAGAGTGAAGTGATAATCCTGGATAAAAACAAACGGGCTCTTAGCAGGAAGTTCCTCAAGAAGGCTATCGCAGAATTTCTGGTTAACTTTTTTATAGATTTGCCAATCGTTTTCCGTAAAAATAGGCCGTGCATGAGTATTATGGCATAATGGCCAGAGGCCCTCGTTTGAAAACCCGTAATAATAGCCGTCTTCCTCTTCCTTGGTAAGCCATACTCTTTTAAGGATATAGCGATTATCCTCAGGAGGAATGCCTAGCTTATCTTTGGAATTCACAAATTTTCTATCCGCGTTTCCGGCGCCATGCGCTACCCATGTTCCTCCGCAAGCGCAAAGGATCGGATGGATAGCCGTAACAACGCCGCTAGCAGGGCGTATGCACTTGACTATACCAGTTGCTTCATCAATCACATGCATGTATGGCTCTCTGTTGGAAACAACGAAGAAGGCGTTGTCTCCAAGCTTTGCGTGAACCAAATCCCTTAATTTTGACTCTGTCCAAATGTCCTCTTTCTGCAATCTCGCCGCCGCGTCATTAGAAAGGCTCCTGCGCGCCACACGAAGGCTTAACGCAACCTGTTCAACTTCACTGGCAAGTTTACCGATATCTCCCTTTTCTTTTATCGGATGTTGAACGTCGGTCTCACCTTTTTGAAAATGATGGAACCAATCCGTCAAGCGCATAACAGGCAAGATAAACATCCGCCATTGGATCAAACCCGCTATTAAAGCAATAGAAAATATCAGGATAATGAGCGTAAAACTAATACGCCTCCATGACTCAGCGATTTGCGTAAACATATAGGAGGTGTCATAAACAACTTCCACAAGGCCCAAGACATTATCTTCTTCACCAACAACAGGCAAGATATAACTATAAAATGAATATTCTTTAAATTGCTCTACTAAGCCGCGAGGAGTTTTTGTAGTTATGATATCTTGAAGGTAGGGCTTATCTTTCTGCTGCCACTCGGCGATCCTTTCTGTAATGGCCAGAACTTGACCGTCCATGTTGTAAAGGACACAACCTTGCAGTCGCTCTCTCTTCTGAAAACTTTCTACAAGGCGCTTGGCAGACTTTAAATCGTTGTTGCTAAAAATATAGCTAGTGGTAACTTCGATGCTTTCGGCTACGGACTTTGCCTTTCTTTGAAGGTCATCCTGTAATCTCTCTTCTTCTAAGCGCACCTGTATGACGCCATAGACCGTAAAGACAACCGAAGCAATAATAAGAATCGGCAGAATAAATAACAGAATTTTCTTCATTTTTCCTCACCCGATAAAAAAACCGCCACCTGTCTTTTAATAGACAGATGGCGGCCCGACCATCTTAACAAACCCTCTGGAATACCTGCTTATCTCCAGACCACTTTTCACACAATATTCTATTTCTGCCACAGAGTATAGCAAATTTCACGGCACATCTCAACAGTTTTATCGACTTGTGAACGCAAAAACAAGCCGTCACGAAAAATTACCTCTCGTGACGGCTATTGATTACTCGGCCTAACTAGTTACCACTGAATAACTAATCAAAATTATAACCCTCCTTTTACCAAATAGGCGGCCAACCAAAATTCCTGTGATAGTCGCCATACCAATCGTCTCTATCGCCACCTACAATTGTCACGGTTGCTATCCTTCGCTTTGCAGCTGCAACCTGGACGGCCATCTCGAGTGCATCCAGACCATCATCAAACTTTCCTTTTGGAAAATACCTCATTTGCTCAAGCAAAAGCCTAAGATACTTGCTGAATTTAATCGTCCCATTTTTTACTTGCGGTTGCAGCGCTTGTATTCGCTTTACCTTGTCGTTCGTGTTAGTAACCTGCTCAAACGGCGCATACTTACTCTGCTTTCTTGCTCGCTCTACAAGCTGATCATATAACATCTTTTGAAACTGATTTGTTTCAACTGCAAAACGGGCGAATTTATAACGCTGGCAATAGGCTAAGATATCATCTATTGTTTCAGTTGGAGTCCGGCGTTTGATATCGGCTTCGATAATGTATAAAACACCGTCTCGCTTATCTCGAACTACAATAACAATTGCCGAATAATCACCTTTAAGGTTTTGCCCTCCAAGCGAAGGATCGCATGCTCCATAAAATTCCGCATTATCGCCCAAGGCATGCAAGAGATTCTCAACGCAATGATATATGCCATCCCAATAGTGAAGCTCGTCAGCATTAAAGATACATACTTTAGAGTCGAGCGGCGAGTTTTGTAGTTCGCTCATAAATGACAGTTCGTTTTCTTCGCGCGCAACCATAAGATTATAGAGCGAGTGCCTTTCAGGCCAGAGAAGCACTGCACCTTCATCCATAATCTGCTTGTTAGCCTCGTAATACTTTAGCGCTGCTTCCAAACCGCTTGCATCTTCGAACTTCTCACGGCTGTTATAAATATTACGCCACTTTTCCCACAGGTCTATGTGATTAGGCCAGGTAATAATAGCCTTATAGACTCTACTCGCCCAACTCGGGTTTAAGTCGGGGTTAACGTATTCACTTAATAGGCAATGCGGATGGTAAAGATTGCCAATATAGAGAATATTGGTCGACTCCGAACCTGCTCGTAATACCGATTTACTGAACCAGTCTTTCAGTTTATCTCTTGATTCGCTTGAAAAAGTATTCTCAGGACTCTCCACGTCATCTGCGATGATAAGTGTTGGCCTTGCAGAACCATGTCGCCTTCCGCGTATCTGCTGACCGCTCCCTAAAGCCAAGACTTCTACACCGTTACGCGTTACGATATCATCCTGCCTCCAACGCGGAGGCTTAGGCCTGCCGTCTGCTTCAAATATATGCGGAAAAGCGGATCTTAAGCGTTCGCTCTCAGTAAGCTCTCTTCTGATATTCTCAAGAATTTGCTTTGCTTGCGAAGACGTATTTGAGATTATCACTACAAACTTTTCCTTTCCATAACAAATCGACCAAACGATATAAATTAAAGTGACCAAAGTCGATTTACCAAAATCTCTCGGCGCAGCAATAGAAAATTTACAGTTTCGCTTGAAAGAGATATCCTCGAGTATTTTATAGACTTCATGGTGCGCTGCGGAAGGCAGATGTTTCAAATGCTCCGGCATAAAATACTTGGCAAAAGCATAGATTGATTTCTCCCCTTTTTTACGCATTATAGAATACGCATCTCCAAATAAATTATTTATCATTTTCGCTCTCCTTGGTTTGTTTTGTTTCTTGTTGTTTTTGTGAAAGTTTATCTGCTTGAAACGTAATCTCCGCCTTTTCAATTCTGGCTTTCAGCCGCTTAAGCTCTTCTTCGGCCTCTGGGGACATTTCGCCAGTCTCCTTACTCACCACCTCAATCTCGATAATCATCTTCTTGATCTCCTCAAGAGACTTCTCAGAGTCATCGGAAAGATGATGATACAGGTCTCCAGTGATTTCCGTAGGACGCTGTGGAAGATAGCCCAGGGATTGCAGGCGCTCGATCATTTCGTTTAAAACACGCCATGCGAAAAACTCAGCTTGAGTCTTTTCTCCAGTTGAAGCATCCTTGTTCCGTGCAAGACGCATAAGATAGCCGTGATGCAGCCGGGCTTTATGGACTAGCTCTCCCGCAATTTGCTTGGCGAAATTAATATTTGGTGTAAGCGCATTGCGTTCCCTTACAGCCTGGATATCCCGCGCGATTGTTTTAATACTGACTTTTAGAATCTGCGCGACCGTAGCTTCTGTCAATGCTTCACCGGATAGAATCTCAACGCACTGCATTCGTTGATCCTTCGTGAGTAACCTAGGATCAAAAAGATTATCCTTGATACGCTGAATAAGAGTCAGTATCGGCTGCTCATCGGGGTTTTGGTTTATTGTTTCGATTGTCATTTAGTCACCTCCTTAGAAAGATATTTGTCGCGAAGTTCCTGTGAAACTTTATCCACTCCGACAAAATTGATGTAACGCTTAACGATCGCATCGCAGTAGCGCGGGTCAAGCTCAATACCGAAACAGCAGCGATCAAGGATTTCCGACGCGATCAAAGTTGAGCCACTGCCTAAGAACATATCGAGAACGATATCTCCGCGTTCGCTGCAGTTAGAAATAGCGCGCTGTGCTAGCTCCGCAGGTTTTTGCGTCGGGTGAATATACTGGCTAGTGGGATCTCTTTTAACTTCCCATAAACTCGATTGATTGACTCCGCCAAACCAGCGGTGCTTCGCGCCCTCCTTCCATCCGTACAAACAAAACTCTGTTTGTTGATGGTAATCTCCGTAGGAGATGGCGAAGTTTGGTTTTGCCCACGTGATGACACAAGCTATATGGTATTTAAGCTCCGTCAAAAGCCTATGCATCGGCGCAAACTGGTAGTGACCGTTCCAGATATAGAACGAACATCCTGGCATTAGAAACTTATCCATATTGTTAAAAACATTCTTAAGAAGCTCCTCATATGCCTCCTGGCTTAGATTGTCCGAATAGATTCGGTCCCAGTTATGGGATCGTTTCGGCCGTGCCGTCTTAGGCTTAGGCCTGTTACCTCCCAAATACCCAATATTGTACGGTGGGTCAAAATTTGCCAAATGCGCCACCTCATGCCCCAAAAGAAACTTAACATCCTCATGCAAGGTAGAATCACCGCAAAGGATGACATGCCGACCTAACTGGATTCGGTCCCCTCTTTTAGTTACTGGTTCTACTACGCTCTCAAGCGCTGCTTCAAAATCATAATCATCCGCGTCTTTATGCTCTCCGTATCGGTCGCGAAGCTGACTGATTTCTGCTTCCTCAAAGCCAGTTAATCCCATATCAAAATCAGGGATTTTAGAAAGATCATCCAGAACCGCTACTAATTTCTCCCTGTCCCAATCGCCTTTTACCTTATTAAAGGCTAGATTGGCTGCCTTCTCTTTCACTTCGTCATAGTCCACAACCACCGCTTCGATCTTACTAACACCTTGCTCCTGCAAAACTTTCACTCTTTGATGCCCTGAAATTATGCACATTGACCTTTTGTTAACCACAATCGGCTCCACATACCCGAATTCCTCAATACTACCCTTAAGTTTCTCATACTCCGAATCTCCAGGCTTGAGGTCAAGCCTCGGATTATAAGTTGCTGGCTTATAATCGCTTATAGATATAAGCTGTACGTCCATTTCCTCCTCCTTTGATTGTTATGCCTCAAAAGGCATTAAAAAACCCGTTAAACTTCTCCTATATATAAGGGAAGAAAAACGGATAAAGTGTAACCTTTTCTAGAAGATCTTACTGATTATGCTCGCGAAAGGCGTTGAGGAGACGTTTAAAACCGATGTTCTCTTGAAGGGATTTCTTTATTTGGTGCAAGGTCTTGCGACTCAACTTTAATACAGCAGAAGCCCTTTTTATATTAATATTTTTATCTTTCGTAGACAGAATATAATCTACAAACATTAATACATTGCGCTGGCGTCTTGATCTGTTTGATTTCTCAATATATTCAATTAAATCCTTACGGAGATTTTTTATTAGTTCAGCTTGATATATTTGTTTGTGGGGATTAACGGATACCCCCTCACCTTTCGCATCATCGAAAGATAAGATATTAGCGTTTTTTACAGCGCCCTTGATTTTAACCGCATCAGAATCAAGACGCGCCAAACTAGCGCGTGATTCTTTTCTTACTTCTTTTCTTGCTAATTTTATAATATCCATGGACGTAAGATATGGAAAATCCTTACAGTCTATTATAGCTTTAAATAATTTATGCCTTTTATCAAAATAAAGTAATGTTGCAAGGCGATAAAGGAACATTCTTTCATCGCCCTTTCCTGGTACACAAAATTTGAATGCTTTGATAAAGTCGTTGCTTGGCTTCTTCCCTTGACAAACGTTAATGAGCTCTATTGCGACGATCAGCTCAAGGAAGCCCAACCTTATACTTTCATGTTCAAGGAGGTGTCTTAATTGATATCTTGTATCAAGCGTCTCGGCCATTGCCTCAACAAACCCTGGCAACAAATGCGAATACACCAAACAACATTCTTGCGCGGTCATATTTTTTACGTCAGTCGTCGCGTGTTTTATTGCCAATGCAGTCCTCAGTATATGAGGACCAAAGCTTTTAGCTAATCTTTTATTTATCCTTTTACTATATTTAGTCATAAAATTAGTCGATTAACTGCCTACGCTATTGTCGCTAGATTTTTTCTTTTTTTACTCTTCGGTAATACGCCTTAATCTCCTTCATTGCTTTACGTAAGCTTTTTGCATTCGACCCCTTATTAGATGGATAATATGGGCAGTCTGAGCACTTCTTTTTTGCTGGCTTACTCATAAATAACATCCTATTCTCTGTATATCTGGCTACAATCGCTTCAGTCATTTTCTTTGCTCCAAATCAATATGTAACCTTGCTCCTCTGGCGCTATATTGCGCTATGGGGCCAGATTTCTGCTCCGGTAATTGATATGCAGCAGCGATAGGAAGCATATTAGCTGTACCCGCAATAGTAATATAATGATCTGGGGCATCTTTGCGGGGCAGCCGAAAGATGTGGCCTTCTGCTGTTGGAAAAATTATCTGATCATCTGCGTTATAATGCAGCTCACCATGAGTATTATCGGCACGCAAAAGCCTGACCACGATGACAGGCGAATTCTGAGGAATCACAACCTGCTTGTTATACGGCAATGTAAGCGTACAAAGTGACAAGGTACTGCCTGTGCCAGCTACAACACAATTATAGTGCTCGATCCCCAAAACTCGGCTAAAGATGTCACCGGGGACAGCTTCTCCTTGATTATAAATAGCATATCGGAAAGACCCTACCTCATTGATTATTTGGTTATAGTTTCTTTCGGAGAAGATCCTTAGCTTATATGACATATCAATCCGGCTTCCAATGCCAACTTGAACGATAAACATTAATTCCTTGACTTGACCATACGACTTTTTCCCACATACACCGTTTCGGATTCCCCCCGTTTTTTGAGGTCTCATGTAACACGTTGAAAACATCTTCTGTTATATATGACGCATAGCTGCCTTCTCTTAACGAACACAATTTCGCCGCATAATTTGCGGCACGACCAACCCAAACCAAATCGTTCGATCCACGAATTCCAGTCCGTGCAATGAAAAGTTTACTTGTATCAATCCCCACAGCTTGCTGTATTTGAAACTCAGTTTTAGGATATTGCTCTTTAATCAACTTGTTTATAACTTCTTTAACAACATAATTAATCATTAAGGCCGTTTTCGCAGCAGAAGAATTTTTAAGGCCCCCAATAAAAACAGCCATTACGCGATCCCCATCGAACGCAGTGATGACACCTTCATTAAGACGTATTAAGCGACAGGCCGAAACAAGATACGCCTTATACACTTCTGCGGCAAAATGATCTTCGAATCCTTTTACGAGTGCAGTCGAATCAGCAAGGTCTGCATATAAGACAGTTCCGTCCAGGCAAATTGCATCGTTTCCCAACTGAACGTCATCAGGCTCCGGAACCACGTTGCCATCACGCCGTTCCCACTTAGTTGCAAAAATTTCTTTGACTTCCCCTTGAATCTCCTCGAGTATTGCCATAAATCTTTACCCCTTCAATGGTAATCCCATTATCCAGCGACCAAAAATACCAATACAGAGGGCTATAAAATAACTAATCATTGTGCCAAGTAACATATACTCAACTACATCCTTTCGATGATCCTTATCTTCAGGAAGTCTATACCCCAAAACAGCTGCTTTTATAGCAAAAATGAAAACTGTTTGCGAAACAAGTCCTAGGCAAGCAAATAACGCAACAAGGGCCCGTTCACAATAGCCCAACCACTTTCCTGTGCCATTATCATTATGGATTTTAATTTTAGCCGCTTTATAAAATAACCAGAATAAGAAATGTCCCCCAAAAGCGGAAACAAGAATTGTTAGTGTAGCAATTAGGATCCTAGGATTAATCTGCATTTTTACATAGCCTCCTTGTTAAAAGACAAAGTTTGTTACTAAAAGTTCCGAAAATTTTGATCGGCGAATAGGATCGGCAGCTATACCACTAAAGCGCATTATTTCAGTCTTATAAAAGTGACCATTATATAACTGTTTTATGCTCGGATGTGCTGCGTTACTTATTACAATCAATGCACCTCTATTTCTTAATTCATCTGCTAATTTAGCAAGCCGAAGTTCATCAAGCTGAGAAAATAACTTTGAGTTATACCCAATAAACCCATTTTTTAAATGAGTAGTCACATACGGCGGGTCGAGATATACCAGATCTCCACTTTTAACTTCTTTTATGCTTTCCTCAAAATCACAGCAGAGAAGTTCAACGGCCCTAAGCAGCTTGCTTGCTGCCATTAAGTGATTCGCTTCAAAAATAAGAGTATTGGCCCTTAAAGATCCACAAGGGACATTAAACTTGCCACTTGCATTGACTCTATACAGACCATTCCAACAAGTCTTATTCAGATAAATAAAATAAGCGGCCCTCTCTATCGCATGAGCCTTTGAATAGTAGCAATCGCGTACTTTATAATAAGTATCTTTATCAACCGATAGCCTTCTTAGTAAACCAACGACATCTTTACAATGGTACTTAACTTGCCGAAAACAGTTAATAAGTTCACGGTTTGAATCCGATAATATCGCTACCTTTGGCTCTAAAGCAAAAAATAAACTTCCACTTCCTAGGAATGGTTCAAAATAATGATTGTATTGCGGGAGTTTATCGGCTAAACGAGGTATTAGCCACCGCTTACCTCCCGCCCACTTCAGAAATGGTTTCATATCTATAATTTGATTGCTATCTTTTGACGTGCCTTAAAATCTTGCACCCCATTTTCCGTAAGTAAAGATGAAATCATATCAGAGAGTTGTGCTAAAACCTCAGCTGATACAATTCTTCTTAAACGAGCTCTCTCGTTATCACCTGTGCGATTTAAAATATTAAAGAAATAATCATAGAGATACTTTATTGTTTTATTCTTAGATGAAGACTCAGCTGGTCCGATATTCTTATATAAACGTAAGTTATCCTTTGTGGTAAGTGAAATACTCATATTTGAAAAAGATCTAATTTCAACCTCTGGGGTATCATTTCTAAACTGCTCACGTATGGTAGGCTCCGGGGCGCTTATTATTTTATTTAGATAAGTTATTAATATCCGTAAGCCCTCAGTTACTTCACCTAACTCCTTTAGATGTTTATTTCTATTGAGAGGACGCCCAAGCTGATCATGAGCATATTGCTGTTTTAAAGCTTTAATGTACCCTTTGAATTTTACTGGAGAATCATAACAAGCATGTTTGTAAATTTCAGTCAGTTGCTGCTGCGACAGTTTATTCCTAACTTCTTGTGCAGGATCTATCAGAGGCAAGATCTCTATTAAATTGGACAAAGACTTCAACTCTCCAAAATCTCTTATTAAGTTTTCTTTCGAATTCCATATAGTCCGGATCTTATGACTTCTAAATACAGTGGGACGCTTAATAAGTCCTCGCGTTTCTTTCTGAACTGCCCATCCCACCGCATGAGGCTTAGTAACTCCCAATTGAACTAATATGTCGCCAATCTCCCATAAGGCCTCGAGCTTAGCTCGAATCGGCGTAGAAAGATCTCGATATTTGTTATTTAACGAAGCTATTCTATTAACCATTTCTTTAATATTGGCTGCCATCTTATTCCAATGTCCTTTCTATTTCTTCGTTTAAAACAGTACTAACTAATTCCTGTTCTAGTCTAAGTCCCAAATCAATTACATTAGAACCAACTTCCAAAGCAGTCGGGACTTTACCTTTCTTCTCAAACAGCCGGTGTATGCATGGAGGCGCAATAACTAAAGAAACATAATTAAGCAATCGGTTGTCTAGTTTAATTTTACCTGATTTACTGGAGTTTCTCTTAATAAAATCTGCGTGCTGGGTATTGATAATCAACGAATTCCCTAAATCGATTATCCGATCAGCACCGGCATGATTCTGAAATTCAATCCTCGGTCCGGGAGCCTGCAAAAGTTGATCTTTAGATTTACCTATTCCTGCAATCTTATCTTGTGGGCCACTCCCTCCACCATAATTTTCATCACCAATCCCGGATGAACCACTAATGGGTTGACCGCCTCCAGAACTTTTCTCATTCGGACCGATTCCACCACCCCCTGCACCATCACCGCCAAACGGAACATCACCTTCGCCTTCAGCCATCTTTTTTTCAAATACGCCTGGAGCAGAAGAAGGAACCTGAATCTCATATTGCAAACGAAAACTTCGCATTATTCGAGACAAACAATCAGACATTACATTACTTAATTTCTGGAATGATTCTTGAGTCTTATCATTCATAATTTTATCAACTAAGGCTTCTACTTCGCCTTGAATTTCAAAGATCTTTTCATAAAGACCTTCTCGCGCTGGAGAATCTTTTAAATCATCGCGAGTAAGATTAGGTGAACAAATATCATGTATTTCAATCGAACCAACAATAAACGGATTAGCCCAAACGGAGATATCTTTACCCTGTTCTCGCGCATAGTTTTTGTAGCTTTTCAAATCGCATATATTCTGAATCCTCCTCTGCTTATTCGTAAGTACCGGTAAATGATTCTCCTGCAAACGCTCTAATATTTTTAAATCAACATTGATATTCTTTTTGCTTCCGTTATTTTGGATAAAAATTTCCTTTTTTACGGGAACTCCTGCTAAGTGGAAATAATTAAAGGATTGGCATTCATAGTGCTTAGAACTACCGTCAGACACAATAATCTTGATTAATTTTGATCGCAAAACATCATCAAAATGCCGTTCAATCTCAGAAACCAGAGATTTCACAAATATTTGCTTTTTAAAAACCTGAGGATCAAATTTAGAAATTGTTACCATTGTTCCAGGCTTATCTAACTGCTTACCATCGTTTACTTCGCAGGGAACGCTTACATTCTCATCAAAAGAACGATCAATCTTTATTTTTGCCTCTTGATGCCCTTTTTTCCGACTAATAAAAATAGCCTCTTTGGCGAAAGCACGAAAAGCATGAACACCAAACCCAAATTGGCCATTGGCCCAAGGCACAGTTTTTTTCTTTGACCGACCAACCTCTGAAAGCAATTCACACAGTTCTTGCGGAGACATACCGCCACAGTTATCAACAAACGAAACTTTTTTTCCATTTATGTCAACATGGATCTCTAATGATGCCTTTAAAGCTACACCGCCTTCTTTTTTGATTGAGGCAGCATCCACAGCATTATCAATATACTCCATAGCTGCTCGAAAAAAATCTTTATAGGTACCTGCAATTTGATTTAATAATTCGTGTTGATCCCTTATTTTTAGTTTTGTTTTAGATATAATCTTCATACTATCTCCTCTCCTCTATTTAAATGATATTTTATCGAGCTACCTATGCCTTCTCGTATTATTTCACCTCTGGCAAGCAATAAATTTAATAATCTTAGTGCATTGGGAGGTTTAATATTGCACTCACAAGCTATCTCGCTTGAAGCAAGAGGACTTCTTTCTACTAGACAGTCTCGAATCTGGTCTAAATGTTGCATCCTAACTATAAATGCTACTCGCTGACGACTTTCCTGCCATTTTCGAGTTGCCTCAGGGAATATTCTTATTGGCTTAGGAATACGAAGCTCTTCTCTGAATACATCGATAGAACCCCATAGATGAGGTATCTTATTTGAAAGATATCGCCAATCTTTCCTGTTCTGTAATTCCGTAGTCGTTGGTGGATGCCCTAATTCTGCCTCAATTTTTCTGTAAAATTCAATGCAACTGTTCTTATGAGCATTTAATCGTAACGCTTCTAAATCATTTTCAGTAATTTTATAAGCCGTTAACATCCTTTTTAAATAACTTAACGATACCTCATTTGCTTGAGCAACTTTGCGCAAATTTAAATACTTTGCAAAATCAGCGATTATCCTATTTTTGTCAATATAGTGATAATCTCTTCCTGTATAATTAAATAAACCGAGTTGTGTTCCTTTGGTGAGAATTTGTCGAATGCGCTCCCTGGTTAAGTACATTCTCTTTGCGACATATTCAAGAGTTCCCCCTTCTTGATATGCATGAAAACAGCTTGTATAAAATTTAATTTTCGTAGGATCGAGATTATTATTAACCTTGGCTTTGATTAAAATATTATATTTTTCAGGATATTTATTCTTGAAGTCACTTATTATTTCTTCCTCTGTTTTTTTTGAAATATTAGACATCACATCCTGCGCAAGATTCACCTCTAATTTTTCATCTAATTGTAACTCGAGCTGCCTTAAGAAATCCGTAATTTCTCGCAATGTCTTCTTCCCGCAATCCCTTATCCGTAAAATTTTGTTCGATTTCTTCTTGATGAGCTCAAGTAGATTACGCGCTCTTGTCTTTTTCAATACATGTGTTGCCCTAACCGATAGATTAATTTTTGAAATCGGCACAGACAGCACTGTAATCCAATATAGACATTTCTCTTCCTTTAACAAACTATCATCCGGATTAGAACCATCGAGCTGAGTTCGATGATATCTCCTTTTAAAAGAATTAATGGTATCTAGAATCTCATTAGCGGTTTTATTCCCAATATCCCTAATGTTAAGTAAATCTTCAACGCTAAGATTTATGCAAGCCGCAAGTGTTCTATAGCCTGATTTTCTTAATGCATTGACCGCTCTAACTGAGAGAATGCTCTCATCAATTACCACATCGCTATTCCTTGACATAGATTTTCTAGACATTTTAAATTAGAGCTTAAACTTTTCCTCTTTTGGAAAGAAAAATTTGGCCTTCACAGATTTCAGATACTTATCGATTGATGCGAATATCTTCTCCACTTCTTCTTCGCTGTATTCGTAGGCCTGTCTGTTTGCGCAATTTCCCAAGACCTTGAGTTTTTGTAATACAGCATTCGTTCTTGTAGTAGCAAGCCTTTTAAACCTGTCTCGTCGATTTTCACTCACGGGAACCATTTTTGCTCCTCCTTAATATAATTATTAATCCCTTACAAGGATTTTCATTCCTTGTAAAGGATAGCAGTTTTTCATACTCTTGTCAATATATCTTTTATTACCTTGCTATATCGCCAAACCTATGCCTATATATGGCTGAGGAGACTAGGGTTATGAAAGAAGCAATATCTGCCCAAATCGGCAAATTACGGAATGCTCCGTTTAAGGAGCTAAATAAGCGCTATAAAGAGCTCTTTGGCAAAGCTGAAACTGCGAGCCATAAGACGTATTTATGGCGCCGAATTGTTTACAGGCTGCAGGAACTCGAACATGGCGGTTTATCGCAAAAGGCAAAGGATAGCCTAAAAGCGCTTATTGCTAAATACGATCCTATTAATAACGCTGCCTTTAGGCCTACGCCATCGCGGCTAAACGCGTCTAATTCTAAAGACAGGCGCCTGCCTATTCCAGGTACTGTCATCAATAAGGAATACAAAGGCTCACGCTATCAGGTTAAAATCTTGGAAAACGGCTTTGAATATAGAAGTAAAATTTATACCTCGCTCTCGGCAATCGCTAAGGAGATTACCGGAGCGCATTGGAACGGATACTTATTCTTTAGCCGTGCGCAGCGAAAATCCGTGGGTAGCGCACGAAGCGGCAGCGACGGAAACGCTCGTCGGAGCCGCGGCCTCGTCGGTATAAAGAGTCCTGCCGATAAGGCACCAAATCCCACGGAGAAAAGTGACCAATGACCGATGACCAAAACAAGTCATCCCCTCGTGAAATGAGCACGACGGAAGGGGTCCGCACTGGAGGTGGTACGAGCCGCAACCATCATCAGCATAGCTCGGCGGACTTAAATGTTGGGACACCGTCCGTCGTCGGTGAGCCTGGCTACCAAGGGACCTACGGCGAGACAACGAAGCCCGCGTCGGAAGCTTCCTCAATAAAAGGTACATCTCGAGGCGAGACGGCGCGAGATGTGGTGGTGCCTGATGTGGACCGGCTGATTGAACCGGTCTACGCGCATCGTGGAATCGATGCGGCAACAGAACCCTCATTGCGGTCTATTGCCTGTGCATCGGGGAGTAAAGCGGGTCGCCTACAGGGTCCAAGGGTCATTGATTGCAACGCTGGAACCTGCATACCACCGCCGGAGGAAAACAATCCGGCAAGCCCTGCGGAGTCGGGTCAGGGTGGTACGCGGGGACGGAGTTCCCGTAGTAGTCAGAGGCCGGTAACGCCGGCCACACGGCCAAGGGGAACAGATGTTGTGTCGAGTTTGCCGAAGAAGGAACCACTGATGGACGTCAGTGAACAGGAAGATAAAACCTGGCTCCTTAACATTCAACGCAAGCTTTACACGTGGAGTCGCAACCATCCCGAAGAAGCTTGGGGCAATATGTGGGGCTGGTTAATCAGTCCCCAAAGCTTAAGGCTCGCATGGCAAAGGGTCGCGGGTAATCGCGGCGCTCGCTGTGCCGGGGTGGACAAGGTGACGGTCAGGTACATCAAAGAGCGCATTGGAGTCGAGCGATTCCTTGGGGAGTTGGGACAAAGCCTAAAGTCTGGTTTGTATCGTCCCTCCCCTGTACGGCGCGTGATGATTCCAAAAAGCGGCAAGCCGGGAAAGCTTCGGCCATTGGGTGTGCCGACCGTGCGTGACAGAGTTGTACAAGCAGCACTTTTGCAATTGTTGGAGCCGGTCTTTGAGGCAGAGTTTTATACTGTCTCTTATGGTTTTCGTCCCAAGCGTTCGGTACGCGATTGCGTGGAACATATACGCCTTGCCATCAAACCGCCTCGGGAACGTAACCAGCCAAGAAGACTGTCTCCCCCATACCAGTGGGTCATCGAAGGAGACATCAAAGCGTGTTTTGACAATATCGACCACCATGTTCTCATGCAGCGGATTCGTCGCCGTATTGGGGATTTGAAAGTGAGTCGACTTGTCGGCGCGTTCTTGAAAGCAGATGTGCTTGCCGAAGGCGGGTTTATCCGCACGACGGCAGGGACACCGCAAGGCGGTATCCTCTCTCCTTTGCTTGCCAATGTGGTCTTATCGACCATTGAGGCGCGCTATGAGAGGTATCTCGCCCCGGGGCTTAGGCGTGATGGTAAGCCCTATGAGCGTCCCTTCGACCAAATCCGCAAATTCCGCCATCGTGAACGCAGAGCGGGACGACCGGTATTTGTGCCTATCAGGTATGCGGATGATTTTGTGGTGCTCATATCAGGCAGCGAGCAACAAGCCCGTGACGAGAAAGAAGCTCTAACGGCGTATCTTGGCACTGAGCTAAAACTCACACTCTCCGCCGAGAAGACGCACGTTACAGCACTGACCGAAGGATTTGAGTTCCTCGGTCATCACATTCGGCTTAATTGGGACGACCGCTGGGGTTATTGGCCCCGAGTGGAAATCCCTAAGCACAAGGTGCGGGACTTCTACTACAACATCAAACAACTGACTAAAGGTCAAACGCACCGCAGTTTTCAGGCGGTCATTGATGAGATTAACCCTGTGCTTCGGGGTTGGGGTAACTTCTATAAGCATTGCTATTATGCCAAGGGTGTGTTTGCACGCGCTGACCATTACGTGTGGGACCGCCTGCGGCGTTGGCTGCGTAAGAAGTATCCCAAAACGCCACGGCTCGAGGTGCGTCGCCGTTACTGGCGGCGTATCGGCGAGCGGTCAAGGTTGCGATGGGTTGACGTGCGACCTGTGGCGATTGTGGCCGATATTCCCGTCGGGCGTCATGACCTCTTAAGCATGGAATCTCCCGGCTACACATGGACAACATCGGAGAGCCTGGTGCATAACGAAAGGTGCACGCCGGGTTCGGGAGCGGGGGATGGGGAATCCACCGGGGGCAACCTCGGCGGTGGCGCCCTGTCCCCACGTTCACTATGAAAAACGATAAAGAAATAAAACAAGTTTTGTGCGCTATCTACACGCGCGTCTCAACCTCTGAAGGTTTAGAGCAGGCATTTACTTCTTTGGATAACCAGCGCGAGTCTGCTGAAAGCTACATCCTAAGCCAAAAATCAGAAGGCTGGGTCACCTTGCCAGAACGATACGATGACGGAGGCTACACCGGCGCAAATACCGACCGCCCTGCCCTGCAGAAGCTCATGGCCGATATTAAAGAAGGCAGAATAAACTGCGTAGTAGTCTATAAAGTAGATAGATTATCGCGCTCGTTGCTTGATTTTAGCCAATTGCTTGAATTCTTTGATCAGAACAACGTAACATTTGTTTCCGTAACACAGCACTTTAACACCAACACATCAATGGGACGCCTTACTTTAAACGTCCTCCTCTCTTTCGCGCAGTTTGAGCGAGAGATCATATCAGAGCGAACGCGCGATAAGATGGGTGCTGCGAAAAAGAAAGGCAAATGGATCGGCGGTAAGCCGCCCTTGGGCTATGATCTTGATAAAGTAAAACATAAGCTCGTTATTAATCCGCGGGAAGCACAGATAGTCAAAGAGATATTCGACCTTTACCTCGAAAAGCGCTCGCTTCTTTCGGTTACAATGGCCTTAAATGAAAAAGGCTACAAAACCAAGTTACATACGACACTCCAAGGCAAAAAGTACGGCGGAATCAGCTTAAAAAATACGAACGTACAGCTAGCACTTAAGAATGTCTTTTATATCGGCAAGGTGAGCTACCACGGACAGCTTTATGACGGAGAACAGGAACGAATAGTATCGGACGAGGCCTTCAAAAAAGCTCAAGAAATACTGGCTGATAACCGTCGGGAGCGCAGGATTGCAGGTACTACTAAGAATATCGGCTTGTTGAGCACCCTGCTGCGCTGTAAGGCCTGTAACTGTTCTATGTATTATGCCTATAGCAGGAAGGGTAAATACAAATACCACTATTACCTCTGCATGAACGCGCAGAAACGCGGATACAAGAGCTGTCCTACGCGGCTTGTTAACGCACAGGCGATAGAAAACAAACTCCTTGAGTACGTAAGAAAGATTATAGCTGATCCAAAACTACAAGGCAACTCATGGAATGCTCTTGCGTTAGAAGATCAAATCAAACTTCTTAAGTTTGTCGTAAAACAGATAAACTATGACGCACACGACGGACTCCTTGAGATCGTCCTCCAGAATGATAAAAGCTATAAATTCAGCCTGAAGCTTGAAGAATTAAAACACATTCCGCCGCACAAAAGAGATATCGAAGTAACTAAGGAACCTCTTATCCGTCAGAATCTTATTTTCGCACACCAGATTGCAAAAATCATGGAAGAAAAAAACTGCAGCCTGCATAAAATTTCTAAGTGGGTCTCCATACCGCATCCAAGACTCTGTCAAATCGCAAGCATGATCAACATCTCGCCTAAGATTCAAGAAGAAATACTGTTCTCTCCCGATAAATGCCTTTATCGAATCCCAGAGTATAAACTCCGCGATATCCTATCAAAAACAGACTGGGAGAAACAGCAAGAAATCTGGACCGCACTCCTAAAACCATCCGATAAATAAACCTAGAAGCGCAGTTATCGCTATCGTGTGTTGATGTTTTGTCCGGTGTTTTGAACCCGACAAATCATAACGTTATGAATTCAAAATAGTTAGACAATTCAAAGACAAAAAAGACCGGACAAAACGGACAAATTACGCGAGGAATTACTTCTCTAATAACCCAAATTTCTTGATAATCCCTACATTTGGGCTATAATAAGAACCTATATTTAGAGAGAGGATCCCTTGGGTGACACAACACTGGGACCCCATTTTTTCCCACCCCATTTTTTACCTTTAATATGAAAATACTGAACAAAGAGATCTTAGCTGACGACCAAGGGATACAAATAGTAAAAGTCACCGTTCTGTCTCCTGGCATCGCCGCTAAAGCAAAGGCCGGACAGTTCGTGGTCCTGATGGTAAAAGAAGAAGGCGAAAGGATACCTTTGACCATTGTAAAAGCTGATCCTGGCAAAGGCTCTATAGATCTTATCGCGCAAGCAGCCGGATTTACCACTAAGCTGCTGGCCGGGATAAAGACAGGAGATTCTCTCTATTCTATCGCAGGCCCTTTAGGCCACCCTACCGAGATCAAACGCTATGGAAAAGTCATACTCATAGGCGGAGGCGTTGGCATTGCCGAGATATTCCCTGTTGCTAATGCTCTTAAAGATGCCGGTAATCATGTGACTGCCGTGATCGGGTCGCGCAATAAAAAGCTTCTGATCCTTGAGCGCGAGCTAAAAGCGGTTTGCGACGAACTCATTGTAATGACCGATAATGGTTCCTACGGCCGCAAAGGATTTGTGACAGAAGCCCTCAAAGAACTCCTTGAAAAGTCAAAATATGACCTGGTATATGCCGTAGGCCCCATACCAATGATGAGAGCTGTTTCCGGTGTGACAAAACCGTTAGGTGTCCTTACCCTTGTTTCGCTTAATGCTATTATGGTTGACGGCACCGGCATGTGCGGCTGCTGCAGGGTCACCATAGGTAAAAAAGTAAAATTCAGCTGTGTAGACGGCCCTGAGTTTGACGCAAGCCAGGTAGACTGGGATGAGCTTTTGAAACGAAATAGTATTTATTGCAATAAAGAAAAACACATCTGCCGACTATGAAAAAGGAACCTGTTAAGATCAAAGAGAAAAACAGAACCTCAAGAGTCAAGGGTTTTGATGAGGTCGTGGCTGGCTATTCCAAGCAGGAAGCTCTGCAGGAGGCTGCGCGCTGCTTACAATGTAAAGACCCAAAATGCATTTCCGGATGCCCTGTCAGCATAGATATTAAGGCATTCATAGGCCATATAATGAAAAAAGATTACGACAGCGCGTATTTTACCATCCGTCAGAAAAATACCTTTCCCTCTATGTGCGGAAGGATATGCCCAGCCGAATATCAATGCCGAAAAGCCTGTGTATTCACCAAAAAACAATCGCCGTTCGCGTCTAACGATGCCATTAATATACATTTTCTGGAAAGATTCGTGGGAGATCATGGCGCCGGAAAAGGCCTCCAGGTAAAGGCAACCGGCGATAATAAATATTCCGCGATGAAAGTGGCTGTTGTCGGGTCAGGCCCTGCTGGCTTATGTTGCGCAGGCGAACTGGCAAAACGCGGTATTAAGGTCGTTATCTTTGAAGGGTTGCATAAGGCCGGAGGGGTATTACGCTACGGCATCCCTACTTTCAGGCTTCCGAGGAAGATCTTGGACATTGAGATAGATTCGCTGAAAAAACTTGGTGTTGAAATAAGGACCAGTCAGATAATCGGTAAAGTAAAGACGATAGATGAACTTTTTGCCGAAGGTTTTCGCGCTATTTTCCTTGGACTAGGAGCAGGCACCCCTTCCTTCCTGGGTATTCCCGGTGAAAATCTCTGCAATATTTATTCCGCGAATGAATTCTTGACCAGGGTGAACCTGATGTCAGCGCATAAATATCCCCAATATCATACGCCTATTAATATAGGTAAACATATAGTCGTCATAGGCGGTGGAAATACGGCGATGGATGCGGCGCGTGTAGCAATAAGGCTCCAGCACATGAATGGGATAAAACCCAATACCACGATCTCCTACAGGCGCACTGAAATAGAGATGCCGGCGCGCCGTCTTGAAATAGAACATGCTAAGGAAGAAGGCGTAAAATTTGATATGTTGGTAAAACCCGAGTGTTTCTTAGGCGATGAAGAAGGATTTGTCAGAAAAATGCGCGCCTCAAGATGCAAGCTTGGAGAGCCGGATGCCAGCGGAAGGCGCAAGCCGGTCGTTATTTCTAACAGCTCTTTTGAAACAGATTGCGACATGGCGATAATAGCGATAGGCTTGAGCGCAAACAAAATGCTTACCAGCGCTACACCGCAGCTTTCGACCGATAAATACGGCAACGTCACCATAAACCCCGAGACAATGGAAACATCTATCAAGGGAGTCTTTGCCGGAGGAGATATCGTTGGAGGCGAAGGAACTGTCATAGAAGCATTGGGAATGGCCAAAAAAGCGTCTGCCGCTATTTTGAGCTATTTAGCTAAAACAAAAGCGTAAGAGAACGGAATTATTACTTGACAGACGGGATAAGTGTGTTATACTTACGTGCGTAGTAAACAAAAAGATTAGAAGTCTAGAGACCGCAAGGAGAAGGATATCTAACCTTGCGGTTTTTTATTCAAGTCATTGTTTGCCCCGTTAGAAAGCTAAATTATCTAGCAGGTAAAGGTGATAAAAGGCTTCTAACGGGGTTTACTATAATTTTGTGAAAAGGAGGTAACAAGAAAATGGCAAAAGGAGTTGTTAAGTGGTTCAGTAACCAAAAGGGTTACGGTTTCATTACTCCCGAGAATGGTAAGGATGTATTCGTACATCACACTGCTATTCAGGGAGAAGGTTACAAGTCTTTGGACGAAGGACAGCAGGTCGAGTTCGAAATAGAAAAAGGTCCTAAAGGCGAACAGGCTACAAACGTAGTCAAACTATAACCTAGAACGGGATAGATAAGGTCCGGTCTCTTTATAGAGGCCGGGCCTTATCTTTTTTTATAACGATAGACTAACACCCGGCGCTTAATGGTATTGGGCCCTTCCTTTATATGGAATTAGGAAGGCCCATCCTTTCTGGATTGCGCCGGTGTTTCGCCACACAAAGCACTAAGGTGCTCAAGGAGGATAAAATGCATACAGGTAAAATAAAGAAATTAGTAAGCGACAGAGGTTTTGGCTTTATAGCTGATACTGACGGAAGAGAAGTATTTTTTCATCAGTCCAGCCTTGTGGAAACACAGTTCTCCGACCTTACCGAGAATCAAGACGTAGAATTTGACGTTGAGAATTCCGCCAAAGGCCCGCGCGCGATAAACGTGCGTAAGATATAGCCTAGAATGAAAGTAGTGCTTATAGAACCTCGCTCAAGCGAGGCCAATGTCTATAGCAAAATATCCATGCCTCTATTGGGCCCTGTGTATCTGGCAACCATTTTAAAAAACAGGGGCCACGAAGTAGAGATATATAACGAAGACATCTTTGCGCCTGATTATTCAAGCCTTGGCGCGGATGTCGTCGGTATATCTATCCTGACCTCCACAGCCCAACGCGGCTACGAAATAGCCAATAAATTCCCTAAAGACAAAGTAATAATAGGCGGTGTCCACGCCACCCTTCTGCCCGAAGAAGCCTTGCAATACGCCAGGCAGGTCGTTGTCGGTGAGGCTGAAGGAGTTATAATAGATGTTGTTGAAGGCAGAAGACAGGAACCTATAGTTTTAGGGTCGCCCGTAGAGGACTTAGACTCATTACCAAGCCCGGATTTTTCATTAATAAAAGGATACAGCGCCAGGCCGCTTATCATGCCTATCTCGACATCGCGCGGCTGCCCTTTTGATTGCAGTTTTTGTTCCGTCACCAAGATATTCGGCAGAAAATACCGCTTTCGCAGCGCTGAAAATATAATGGAAGAATTAAGGTCCAGGAATACGAAAGCATTCTTCTTCTGCGATGATAATTTTACAGCTGACCCTAAGCGCACAAAAGCTTTATTGGGGCTAATGTTGATAAATAAGATAGACGATTGGGTATGCCAGGTCCGCTGCGACGTTGCTAAAGATAGCGAACTGCTGGATCTTATGAGCCGCGCCGGGTGTAAAGTCGCCTGCGTAGGTTTTGAGTCTGTTAACCCGATGACGCTAAAAGCCTATCAGAAGAAACAGACACTTGAAGAAATAATAAACGCCGTCCGCTCTTTTCATAAAAGAAATATCAAGATCCACGGGATGTTCGTGCTGGGGGGCGATGATGACAATAACAAGACCATCCTAGATACTTTAAGCTTTGCAATTAGGCAAAGAATAGATACGATACAAATGATGATACTCACCCCCCTGCCCGGCACAAAAGTATATGAAGTGCTTGAAGCGCAGAAGCGCATATTCACCAAAGACTGGAGCTTATACGACGGCCAGCACATAGTATTCAAGCCAAAATTATTGTCCGCCCGGGAGCTGCAGATAAATGTCATGAAAGCTTACATTAAATTCTATTCTCTCTGGCAATCGCTCTCTCTGCTTTGTAATCTGCATTTCAGGAACGCCGCATTTCGTTTCATCGGACACGCCATAATCAGGAAATGGATGAAACAAAACCGCGCAATGCCTTGGTTGTTATATGAGAATCTTACTGGTTGAAGATGAAAAAAGGATAGCCAGCTTCATTGAACGTGGCCTTAAAGAAGAACGTTACGCAATTGACGTTGCGCACAGCGCCCAACAGGGCCTCTTTCTGGCAGACGTCAACGCTTACGACCTTATTATCTTAGACATCATGCTGCCCGATGGCAATGGCGTAGACCTTTGCCGTCAATTCCGGGCGAAGAAAATGCCTACCCCCATCCTTATACTGACAGCCTTAGACAGGGTCAAGGACAAGGTGCGCGGTTTAGACGCGGGAGCGGATGATTATCTGACCAAACCTTTTTCCTTTGAAGAATTCTTAGCCAGGATACGGGCGCTATTAAGAAAGAACGCGCGTGAAAAAATAACAACTTTGCGCGTAGCCGACCTGGAATTAGACCAGCTCAAACACGAGGTAAAGCGCGCCGGCAAAAAGATCGAACTTGCCAATAAAGAATACGCGCTTTTGGAATATCTCATGCTCCACGCCGATGAAGTCGTGACCCGCACCATGATAGCCGAGCATGTCTGGAACGAAGACTTTGACAGCCTCACCAATGTCTTTGACGTCTATGTGCACCGGCTGCGCAAAAAAATAGAAAAAGACCCTTCAAAACCACTTATACATTCTATCCGCGGCGTAGGGTACATCCTAAGAACAGAGCGCAGTAAAACCGCATGAAACTACATTCCGTAAAATTTAAGATAAGTATCTTATATACGGTCATATTAGGCGCTATACTGGTGATCTACAGCGCGATACTATATTTGAACCTGTCTTATGTCATTTACCACGAGACAGACCGCGACCTGCGCAAAAAAGCCGTGGAGATCGAAGAGATCATCAGGAACTATTCAGAAAAATTCGAAGCTGATAAAGAAAACACTCCGGTTTCCTTAAAAAGGGCGGTCAGGCTTGATGAATATGAACAAGATGAATTATTCCAATGGCCTTCTATCAAGAAACTGGACCAATCCTGGAAATACAAAGCGCAGGCATTAGGCATCAAGCTTGATTACATAGTGATCTATCATCCTTCCGGTGAAATAGCCGAAAAATCGAACAATGTTGAAGACCCTATCTTAAAGATCCTGGAGGCCAGCTTCAAGGCAGTACCCAAAAATAAGGCCATAATAAAAAATTACTTAAGCCGCGATGTCCACCTGCGCATCATCACCCTTCCGTTCCACCGCTGGGACCGCATAAGGTATATCATCCAGCTGGCTACACCCCTTGAGCCACAGCTTTTTATCCTAAAGAGTAAGCTAAAATTAATAGTAATATCTGTGCCTATCTTTATGTTCTTAGCGAGTTTTATCGGCAGGTTTTTAGTAATAAAGATATTTGAACCCATAAACGATATCACCGAAACTGCCAGGAATATCAGTTATAAAGATATGAGCAAACGCGTAGAACTCGCCCATGCGGACGAAGAGTTACAATCATTAGTCGATGGTTTTAATGATATGATATCCCGCCTTGAAAGGTCTTTTAAATATATTGAAGAATTCAGTTCCAACGCTGCGCACGAATTAAAAACGCCATTAGCTATCATTCGCGGAGAGCTTGAAGTCGCTCTTCGGAAAAACCGCAGCGCCGAAGATTATAGAAAAGCCATAGACATCGCGCTTGATGAGACGCAAAAGATGCTTCATACGGTCAACGACCTGCTTCTCTTGTCTAAATTGGATTATCAGACCGAGGTATTCAAATTTGAAAGCCTTGACTTAAGTGAGTTCCTTGCGGAAATATACGAACAGACAAAAACTCTCGCCTCCGAAAGAGACATCTTGGTCTCATATGATCCACCACCCCAACCGCTTACTATTAATGCCGACCGCCTGCACTTAAGGCGGCTATTTTTAAACCTGATAGATAACTCTATTAAATTCACAGCCAAAGGCGGAAAAATAAACATAAAAGTTCAGCGAAGCGGTGACTACGCGCATATAGCAATATCTGATACAGGAGTGGGCATAGCCGAAGAAGACCTTCCTAAGATATTTGAGCGTTTTTTTCATGTAGACAGAACAAAAGAAGCACCCTCAGTGACCGGCTTAGGCTTAAGCCTGGTGCAATCCATTGCTAAGATCCACAGCGGCGCGATAGACGTAACAAGCCAGCTTGGAATTGGTTCTACCTTCACCGTCAAACTTCCCATCATTACAAAGATTTAATTCTATTTTCATCTTCTTGTCATCCTCTTTTTGCTATGCTTTATGTAAAAGAATAATAGCACCCAGCCCTTATTGCACCCCGCGCTTATAAGGAATTGCGCGGGTGCTGTGTCAACTACACAGGAGGAAATTATGAAAACTATACTCGTAGTGGATGATGAAGTAAAAATGCTCGATATCTACAAAACACTGCTCAACGCCGAAGGATACAATGTGATCAAAACAGCGGATGCCATTGATGCTAACGAGATATTGAAAAAAGAGCCCATAGACCTTGTCTTATTGGACCTGCGTATGCCCGAGATCAGCGGTAACATACTCTTTGATATGCTGCAATCATTCCACAAAAATACCAAAGTGCTGGTATCAAGCGTATTCAACGTGGAAAAACAGAAAAAGATCGTACGCGGCGCGTCTGATTACTATGATAAATCCCAGGGCGTAGAAGTGCTTCTTAACAAGGTAAACAGCCTTTTGCAATCCGCCCTATAGGCGTTAATCTTCTTGCTTATCGCGATATTGTGAATATAATTATGTTTAATGAAGAGAAGGATCGTCTATATATTTTGCGCCGTGCTTTTGCTTGGCGGAGCCTGCGTCTATTACATAAATGAAGTTGTCCTGCCCACCTTCGTAGAAAAAAAGATAGTTTCCTCGATATCAGGCATTACAAAAGGAAAAGTGACTCTGGGAAAACTGCGTTTCAACATCTTGCGCGGCCTGGTAGCCAACGATCTTATATTGTTTGATAAAGATGAGCCCGAAAAAGAACTCTGCCGGATAAAAGAAGCGTCCGCGTCATTTCTTATTCTGCCTTTTTTAAAAGAAAAAAAGATCGTAGTACCGTACATAAGAATAGACTCTTTACACCTTAACCTGATACGCCGGCCGGATAACAGCTTCAACATCTCATACATCGCAAATACTTTTAATAAACCGGCAGAAAACATGCGGCCGGCAGCTTCTTTACCTGCCCTCATTGTAACAAGCCTGGATATCAACGGCTCTGAAATAACTTTTACGGACGCAACTTTTAAGGCGCCTGTTTTGGTCACCCTGAAATTGAATGACTTATTGTGCGGCTTGTCATTGAACAAAATTAACGCGCAGGCAGATATTGATCTTATAAAAGACGCAAAAAAGACAAAAGTATCAGTAAAAGGCTCATATTTTTATGCAAGCCAGGATATCATAGCTGATATCTTTGCTAAAAATTTTGATACAACGGCTTACGCGCCATACATAAGCGTATGGGCCCCATGGCTGGATACTGCCTTTCTGACTGAACTTAAGGTTGTTTACGCCAAGGTCAAAAATAATTCAAAGATCAATGCCCGATTCAGCATCCAGGGCGTCAATATACACAACGAAGACATGGTACTAAAGGATGCCAAAGGCGATATATCGGCCGTCATCGATGCCGTTGGCCATGACTTCAAGAATGCGGTTTATAGCGGAAAGCTAAATTGCGACTATTGCCTGTTAGGCATCAAAGATCCGGCTTTAGCCAATGCGAAAATAGAAAAGAGTACTTTTGATTATTCTTTTTCGGGCAACATCGCGAATATCACAGGCATTGTTAACCTCTCAGGCATAAAAGCCGAAAAAGGCGCGTTGACACTACAAAACGGGTCGCTAGAGAGCAATGCCAGCCTCACGCTCCCCTTTGGCGCACAGCCTGAAGGCAAAGTGCCGGGTTTTTCTTTTGAAGGGACAGCCAAAATAAAAAGCGCCGATATATCAGGCATTGAAATAATAGGCGAAGTATCAGACGTCACATCAAGCCTAAGTTTTAAGAACAGTGACGTAGTCATTGAAAACACCCAATTTAAAGCCCTTGGATCAACGATAACAGCCCAAGGCAAGATAAAACAAAACATACTTGACCTTGATATGAGCGGTATTTTAGACCTTCAAAAACTCCCCTCTCTATTACCTAAAGGCTTGAAACTGCCGGCTTTTGATATCTCCGGGACAACAGATGCCAAAATACATCTTACCTCAGGCCTGACAGCCGCAACCCAACCCTCAATATCCGGAGAAGCCAAATTAGAGAATGTAGGCTTAGATATACCTGAAAAAGGCCTGAAATTCGAAACAGAATCCGGCCGCGTAAAATTTGACCTGGCAAAACAAGATATCCAATTGCACATCGATGCCGTCAAATACCTGAATGAGACTTATAGCTTTGACGGCTCTCTCAAAGATTTTACTACACCTGTTGTCAACACCGTTATCATAGGTAAAACATTGAAGATACAATCTGAATTCACGAAAAACGGTGATATTTTTCAGTTTGCGTCTTTAAAAGGGCAATTTAAGAACTCCGGGTTGAATATAAATGGGCAGTTTGACAGCTCAAAAGAAATAATAGACATGCAGGGGTCAGCTATCTTAGACACCTCTGATATAGCGGGCCTGAAATGCGAAGGAAAATGTGTCCTTGATATTGATATCCTCGGCCCTGCAAAAGATTATAAAAGCTGGAACGCAAAAATAATGGGCCGCAGCAAAGCCTTAAAATACGCTGGCCTAACGATAAAAGATGTGGCGTTAAACTATAGCCAGGGCCAGAGAGAAGGTATTATCAACAGCTTGTCTTTTGACGCCTACGCTGGCCAAGGCCTTGTGAAAGGCAAGATCAACTTTTTAGATGATACTTTTACCTACTCTGCAAAAGGCATACTGCAGGATATCGACCTTTCACTTTTAAAGCTTGATACTCCCGCAAAAGACAGTAATTTTTACGGGATCGCAGCCTTGAATATCTCCGTTGCAGGCAAAGACAGCGATCTCAACAGCATAAAGGGTACCGGCAGGTTTGCCATCAAAAACGGCAACGTGGGAGAATTTAACCCGTTAAAAGGGTTAGGAAACTTCCTGTTTATATCAAAATTCAGCAATATAGTTTTTACACACGCGCAGGGCGACTTTTATATTTCTGACGGATACGCGACTACAAATAACCTGGAACTCTTAGGGCCTGATATAGGGCTTATGGCGGAAGGAAAGATATCGTTTGACGGGACGCTGGACTTTCTTGTAAATACGCAAGTCTCTTTACCGGGGCCAGGAGCGGAAACTATCAGTAGAGCAGCAGGATTGACCGCTATCAAGCTAACAGGCACGGTCAAAGAACCAAAATACAAACTTCAACCTATCGGTGAGAACATTATGAAGAAAGTCGGCGATATCTTTTCAAGTATCCTTCTATGAGAATATGCGACTTTTTCAACGCCTTGTAACGATGGCTCATAGTGTGCTTGATCGCAGGCCCCAATTCTGCAAAAGTCTTTCCATATTTTTCAATAATAAATAACGGATCATAGCCAAAACCCGTATTGCCTTTAGGCCTAAAACCTATTATTCCCTCGCACGTCCCGGAAACAACACCTATAAGGCCTTCTTTATCTGCTAAAGCAACACTACATTGATAGCGGGCCTTCCTTTTCTTCAAAGGCACGTTTTTTAATTCCCTAAGGAGTTTTAAATTGTTCTTCTTATCCGTCGCGTTTGGCCCTGAGTAACGCGCCGAATAAACACCCGGCCTGTTGCCCAAAGCCCTGACCTGAAGCCCTGAGTCTTCGCCTAAAACAAGTTTTTTTGTGTATTGAGCTATGGTGGAGGCTTTAATGATAGCGTTCTGCGCGAAAGTATTGCCTTCTTCTACTATGCAAGGCATATCTTTATGATCAGCCAGAGATGTTATTTTAAGCTTAAGGCCTGAAAGTATCTCTCTGATCTCTTTTAATTTTTTTTTATTTCTGGTAGCGACTAGAAGTTCTAAGTAATGCGGCATGTTCTACTTTACGTCTTTCAATATGTCCTTCTGCATGCTTATGAGAGACCCTATGCCATTCGCGGCCAAAGCCAGAAGCTCATCCAGCTCCTGCCTTGAAAAAGGTTTACGCTCAGCCGTTCCCTGGATCTCAATAAAATCACCGCTCGATACCATAACAACGTTGAGATCCACGTCTGCCTTTGAATCTTCTTCATATGAGAGGTCAAGTATTTTTGAGCCCTCAACTATACCTACGCTGGTAGCTGCGACGAATTCAGTTATGGGTATCCTGGATATCAGCCCCTTCTTCTTCATCGTATTAAGGCAATCCACCAGCGCCATAAAGCTTCCCGTAATAGAAGCAGTCCTGGTGCCGCCGTCTGCCTGCAAAACATCGCAATCTATATAAATAGTCCTCTCCCCTAATTCTTTCATAGCTACAACTGAGCGCAAAGACCTGCCGACGAGGCGCTGTATCTCAAAGACCCTGCCAGACTTAGACCTGTCGCGGTTCACGCGCGAACTACATGAACGCGGCAGCATGCCGTATTCCGCTGTCACCCAACCTTCTCCTTTACCTTTTAAAAAAGGCGGCACACTCTCTTCCAGGCTGGCCGAGCAAACAACCTTTGTATCTCCTACCTCTATAAGGCATGATCCTTCGGCATGTTTTAAATATTTCCTGGTCACCGTCACCTTACGCATGATGCTATGCCCGCGCCCATCCTGTCTTATCATGCTATTCCTTTCTCGAAGATATCAGTACCTTGCGGATCAATGCCCACTATCAAAGGAAAATCTTTCACGCGGATCTTATAGATAGCTTCAGGGCCAAGCTCCTTGAAGCAAACAGGCTTAATAGACAAGACCCTCTTTGACAAAAAAGCTCCGGCGCCGCCTGTTGCCAGAAAATAAACAGCTTTATGTTTTTTGATAAGCTTTCGAACCTCTTCGCTGCGCCTGCCTTTTCCTATCATGCCTTTTATCCCGCAGGCAAGCAAAGGCTCGGTCATCTTATCCATTCGTGAACTAGTCGTAGGGCCGCAGGAACCTATTATTTTTCCCGGAGGTGTGCGCGTAGGCCCGCAGTAATAAATGATCTTACCCTTAAGGTCCAGAGGTAATTTCGCGCCCTTTTTGATCAATGCGAGTAAACGCTTATGCGCCTGGTCCCTGGCAGTGAAGATCTCGCCGGTCAATAAGACTTCGTCGCCCGCGCGCAAACGCGAAAACCCCTTGTCCTGCGGCGTCTGAAGCTTGATAAGATCTCTAAGAAAGTAAAGCACTTGCACTCCTTAAAACATGACAGCTGATATTGATACATATAGGAAGCCCGGCGATATGCGTAGGATGTGTCAGGATATTTACTCCAAGGACGGTCGTTTTGCCACCCAAGCCCATTGGGCCGATATTAAGCTTATTTGCGCCCCTTAGCAGTTCCTCTTCAAGCCTCGCTATAAGCTTAATGCCATTTTTTTTATCAATGGGGCTCAAAAGCGCTTTTTTAGAAAGCTGACAGGCGTAATCAGCAGAACCTCCTATGCCTATGCCTAAAATATAAGGAGGGCAAGCGTCAGGGCCGGCTTCTATTACCGCTGAGATAATACTTTTTTTTATGTCCTCTGTGGTAGCTGTTGGATCCAACATAATAAGTTTAGTCTTATTTTCGCAGCCAAACCCCTTTGGAAACACTGTCAATCTCAGGCCTTTATGCCGGCCCATATTGAAATGGATGACACAAGGAGAAAAACCCGAACCCAAGCCGCGTTGTAACGGGTCGCGAACTATAGAATTCCTCAAATATCCGCGTTGATAACCCTCTTTGACACCTTTATTGACAGCCCGCTCCATATCAAGGCCTGTTATGTCAATGCCACGGCCGATATCCACAAAAACGATAGGCAATCCGGTATCCTGGCAAAGCGGGATATGCTCTGTTCTTGCGATCTTCGCGTTTTCCAATAACTGTTGCAACAGCTTTCGCGCCTGTTTATTATTCTCTTTTTTTGCGGCGCGGACAATAGCCTTTTCAACATCTTTGCGCAGATATATATTAGCGTCCAGGCAAAGACGGCTGACAATATCAATTATATCTTTTTCGATCATCTTTCTCATAGGCTGTTCTTTTGTGCCCCTGACTCCCTTACCACAGTCGTCGTAATACCGCCCCTGGGATTGAACCGCGTGGTTATCTTGGCCCATTGCGGCTTACATGAGCTGACAAGATCGTCAAATAGTTTATTGGCAAAATGCTCATGGAATATACCGATGTTACGATAAAATGTAAGATACTCCTTTAAAGATTTCAATTCCACGCAGTATTTAACGGGGGTATATTCTATAAGTATCGTGGCAAAATCCGGCAAGCCTGTCTTAGGGCATATACAGGTGAACTCCGGAATATCAATGGTTATGACGTATTTTTTGTCCGGATACTGGTTCTCCCATACCTCAATAGCCGGCGTCTTTAAGCGTCGGATATGCTTTTGCAGCCCTTCGTATGTTGATCTCTTGCCCATTATTTTATCCCAGCTACCTTATGCGCCTGCGGCAATATCCTTACGTCGTGTATACCATACAATACGAGGTCCCTCTTAAAAGACATCATCTTATCTAACAGCGTCATACAACCATCAGACCAGTTTGGCTGCAAGATGACCGGGACGCATGGATCTAGCTTCCTTATAATAGTGCGCGCCCTAAAGATATCGCCAGGATCTGTTTCTGAAGTTATGACTATTTTTACAAAGACCTCTTTTTTTAAAGCCGTTTTCAAAAAATCCTCATGTTCCTGCCATAAAGATGCGCCGCGCGTTGAGGAAGGCAATTTAATGTCCATCGCTATAATATCAACGTCATCGATTATCTTTTGCAATTCGTTAGGCAAGGTGCCGTTTGTCTCAAGATAGACCTTGTGTTGTAAAGAGCGGATATCAGGCAAAAGATCTTTTAAAAAATCAGCCTGGCATAAGGGTTCGCCGCCGGTCAACGAAACAGAATGAAAATTGCCGTATTTTGAGATCTCACTTATGACTTCACTCTGCGTTCTTTCAGAGCAACTTTCCAAAGGGGTATCACAAAACGCGCACTTCAGGTTACAGCCAAAAAAACGGACAAAGACCTGCCTTATCCCGGTATATATGCCTTCGCCCTGTACACTGTCAAATATCTCGGCTATCTTAGCTGTTATCATAATTCGATCAACGGGTCTATTGAACGCGCTTCTTTAAAACCTTTGGCGCGTAAAACACAACTATCACATCTTCCACAAGGTTTCTTTCCACCCGAATAACACGACCATGTCAAGCCATAAGGCACGCCTAATCTTGTGCCTACTCTTATGATCTCGGACTTCTTTAAACGTATCAGCGGTGTTTGTATCCTGATACCTTTATGTTCTATGCCGCGTTTTGTAGCTAACCTGGCCAATCTATTAAATGCCTTAAAATACGCAGGCCTGCAATCCGGATACCCTGAATAATCCAGGACATTGGCGCCTATAAAAATATCTCCAGCCCCTATTGCCTCAGCGTAAGAAATAGCAAAACTTAAAAATATCGTGTTCCTGGCCGGCACATACGTTGATGGTATCTTTGAACTGTTAAAAGACGGTATTTTAAGCTTCTTATCCAATAGCGATGACCCTTTCCAGGGCAAGGCTATCTTTAAGACTGTAGCACGGCTTAGAGCGACGCGCGCGATATTCTTAGCTGACTCTAATTCTCTTTTGTGCCGTTGGCCGTAATCAAAGATGAGGCAATGAATATCAAAACCACGGCGTTTAGCGATATAAAGCACAGTGGAGGAATCCAACCCGCCGGATAAAAGAACAACAGCCTTCTTCATGGCTCATAATATGTGGCAACGCTGTTTTCAGTCTCCCAGACCATAACCTTGAGAACGATCGCACTGCCGCCTTTTAATCTCTCTTTCATTTTGACATAGATAAGCTTTGCGATATTCTCGGAAGTCGGATTTGCTTTTTTAAAATATGGCAGGACATTCAAATATTTGTGGTCAAGAAGCGTTAGGACACTTTTAAGCTTCCCCTTGATAACGGTAAAATCCTCTACCATACCCACGCTATCCATTTTGTCAGACCCCAAAGACAGCTCTACCTTCCAATTATGGCCGTGGAGCGCCTCACACTTGCCCTTGTAACCTTTAAGATTATGGGCAGCGCTAAAATTCATAGTTACGGCGACTTCAAACATTGGCTACCTTTCTGACTTCTTTTAGGTCTGATCCCAAAAACATTTTTGCCACGTTCTTGAATATGGCGACTTCATCGCTAACAAAATACTCGCGTGACGGCTTAAGGCGGTTGTTATTCAAGATCCCCTCCTGCGACAATACCTGCTTGACCTCAACTGCCACCTGCTGCGCTGAATCTATTAACTTAACTCCCGCTCCTACGATCTGCTGGATCTTGCGTTTAAGCAAAGGATAATGCGTACAACCCAGAATAAGAGTATCTATACCCTTGTCTTTCAAAGGCAATAAGTATTTTTCCGCGACTTTGCCTGCGATGCCGTCGTTTATCCAACCCTCTTCAACAATAGGCACGAACATAGGGCATGACTGACTATAGACTTTAATACTGTGGTCTAACCTTTTTATCTCTTCTTCGTAAGCGCGGCTGTTAATTGTCGCCCTGGTGCCTATAACGCCTATCTTGCCGTTCTTAGTCGCGTAGACCGCTTCTTTAGCCCCTGGCATGATGACGCCAAGGATCGGTATCTTAAAATGCTTGCGTATAATAGGAAGAGCCAAACTCGATGAGGTATTACAAGCCACTACGATCATCTTTACGTCTTTTTGCAGAAGAAAAAGCGTATTCTCCAGCGAAAATTTTATGATAGTTTCTTTGGATTTTATCCCGTAAGGCACGCGCGCCGTATCGCCGAAATAAACGATGTTTTCATAAGGCAAAAGTTTGACGACTTCTTTGACAACGGTCAACCCGCCTATGCCGGAATCAAATATTCCGATCGGTTTATTCATTTTATTTACTTCCCTCCGAATAGTTCTTAAAGTCCATGATGCCAGAGGCGATAGCTTCGGCCATGCGGCCCCGATATTCCGCGTCGCGCAGTTTCCTCTCGCCTTCTTTATTGGATAGATATCCGACCTCTACTAAAACAGCCGGCATCTTAGCCCCTTTCAATACCGCAAAAGGCGCTCCTTTGACACCGAGCAGCTTTAAACCCATCTTTTTGGAGACTGCGCCGCCTATATAACGCGCCAATTCAATAGATTCTTTCCTGTTCTCAGTATATATCATATCCCAGATTATGGCTTTCAGGGAAAGCATGGAGCTTGAGAACGAACGATCGGCCATAGCCTCCGGTGCATTCTCCGCTGCTGCCAAAGCCCTTGCGCTATCATCCACAGCCTCTGTCAAATAATATACTTCAAAACCCTCTATCCACCTGGAACGGTTGGCATTAGCATGTATGCTTACGAATAGGTCAGCTTTTTTACGGTTGGCAAAAGGTGCTCTTTCCTGCAGTACAACGAACTGATCCTGCGAACGCGTCAGATAAACCTTCATGCCGCATCTCTCCAACTCCTGCTGTATACGTTGCGCCATATCTAAAACAACGCCTTTTTCCTTTAGCCCTTGCTTGCCCATAGCGCCCGGGTCTTTGCCGCCGTGGCCTGCGTCCAACACAACCGTCTCAACTGAACGTAAATACAAAGCGCCGGCCTGTTTAACAGGGAATTTACAAACGGGCTCTATTAGATATTTTCTGACGTCTACTGGCGCGTATATGACGCTGTCTCTTATCTCAACAGGCCCGGGAAGATGCGTGACAATATTATTGCTGACAACCACATCGCTGCCTATAAGAAGCTTCACTTCTTTGGCATCTTTCTTTAAAATGACCTGCTGGCTTAAAGGGTCGTAATCCCACTTAACGGCCTCCTTATCGCACATTTTGACCAAAGCAAAATAAGCGCTTTCATGAAGATTGACGGTATCGTAAGGGAACCTCTCGGCGCCAGGCACTGTAGCGCACCCGGCAATAAATAAAATGGTTAAAAAATATACAATAGTCCTTTTCAAGTCCTAGGCCTTCCTATTGTCATAAACGCATCACTAAAAATACCAAGCTTATTTTCCAAGCTCAAGCTCCTGAAGATGCACATAACGTAATGCAGGAACCATCCGAAAGATCCGCTCACCCTGAAAATAAGGACCTTACCGCAAGCCTTTCTGTTAGCCATCGGCACCAAGAAACCAAGGTCTAATGGGCGGTATTTTGCCAGTTTCTTTACTCCTTTGACTCGTTTAAGGATATTCCCGACAGCTACCCTGGCTTCCATTATGGAAAACTGGACCGCCATACGCAGGGTAGAATTGCCATGCTTAAAAGCGGCTGCGTCTCCTACGGCAAAACAGTTATCGTCAAACATCATGTGTTCATTGACGCTCAACCGCCCTTGTTTGTCTTTTTCAAATTTCAGATCCCTTACAAAAGCCGGCGTTACTACACCTGCCGCCCAGACCAATATATGATCCTCAAATACCATTCCGTTAGAAAGCCTGACACGCTTGTCCGAGACTTCTTCTATAGAACATTCCGTATAGGTGTTAACACGAAGCCTGGAAAGATTTACACGGCAGTAGTCCCTCATCCACTCAGGCAGCGAACTCAAAATGTCATCGGCTCGCTCTATTACGTTTATGCTATATTTCTTTATTCTTTTGCGCCTTAACAAAAAGGCCAAAGATGTCGCTATCTCAATACCGGTATAGCCGCCGCCTACAACGAGTATCTTCTTGTTGGGATACGTTGTAACAACGTTCTGCAATACTATCGCGTCTTCTGCCGTATCAAGCTTCAAAGAACGGCGAGCAACGTCATCCATACCGTAGAAATTCGTGACAGAACCGCAAGCTATTATTAAAAACTCATAGCTTAAAACGCCGCCGCTCTTTAAAAATACCTCTTTGGTGCCTGTATCCACCCTTATGACCTCATCCTGCTCGAAATTAACGCGCAACGACTCAAGGTGGTCGGTCAGGTCTAAAACAGCGCTGTTCTTGCGGATACGGCCGCCGGCCACATCAGGCAGGACCGGAAGAAGATCAAACGTCTTTTTGGCATCAACAACAATAATACGCCTGTTACTTAACCTGGGCCGCTTCTTAGAAAGCAGGCGGGCCGCTTCCAACCCCGCAAAACCGCCGCCTATTATGACAATATCGCCTTCTGGCATAAGCCATATCATAGTATAAGTATAGGCTGTTTTCAAGGTGTATATCTATTGAGAATAAAGGCCTTTTATGATACCATGAACCACGTGATAAACGCTTATATAAAAAAGATCAACGCCTCCCTCAAACACTTCTTAACCGATGCCAACAGGCGCTATTCACTGGGCATCACATCAGACGCGCTTTTACGGTCAAGCAAAGATTTCATCCTGCGAAAAGGCAAGCGCATACGCCCTCTCCTGTTTGTCCTAAGCTATAAAGGCTATACCAGAAAAACCTCATATTCAGATAAGCGGCTATTTACCTCAGCAGCCTCAATAGAGCTTCTGCACGATTTCATGCTCATCCACGATGATGTAATAGATAACTCAGACCTGCGCCGGGGAAAACCGACACTTCACAAACTCTTTGACCACAACATACACCTGCCTGACAAGGCAAAGGTAGGAACGTCACTGGCAATAGTTGCCGGAGATATTATCTTCGCCCTTGCGATAGAATCACTTCTTTCCATTGATGAAGGCATGGAGAGGAAAGAAAAAGCCCTAAAAAACCTGGTCCAGGCAGCAGCCTATACGGGCGCCGGAGAATTCATCGACGTAGTCTTCGGGCATAAAACAATAGACCAGCTTTCAGAACACGACATATTCCTTACATACACGCTTAAGACAGCTAAATATACATTTGAATGCCCGCTTCTTATGGGAGCTATACTTGCCGGAGTACCTGCCCCTGAACTTAAAAAGCTCTCACAATTAGGATTAGCCGCAGGCCAGGCCTTTCAGATCTACGATGACTTCCTTGACCTGTTCGCCACAAAAAAGACAATAGGCAAGCCGATATTAACAGACCTGGCTGAATCAAAAAAAACGCTTTTGGTATTTAAGGCATATAAAAACTCTAAGCCCGATGAAAAAAAACGCTTTAGGGAGATCTTCGAGAAAAATACCAAGACCGTATCTGATCTGGAAGATTTAAGGAACATCGTAGTTAAAAGCGGCTCTTATGACTATTGCCTGAAAAAAATGTCTTCCCTGCAAGAAGAAGCAACGCGCCTTGTAAAGAGCCTGAAAATGAAAAAGGCATACAAGAAAGCGCTTGAATACGTGATCTTCAAGCTTTCACCTTCCAGTATGCCTTTTAAGCCTTAGACTGCGCGTTAGCGCGTCTATGCGACGCTGTGCAAAAACAATAACTCGTTTGACCCGCTATATTCTATCTTTTTAACTCTCCAGGTCTTATTTTCTTTGACAAACCTGGCCTCTATCTTGCCGGAATCATAATATAATTTTTCATCACCTGGTTTTCTAAAATAACAAGTAAACCATATATTGCCTAAGGCATCGGCCCCGTCGATCTTGACTAATATTTTCTTAACAACGACCTTGAAATCTTTAAAATCTTTGAAGATATCTAAAAGGAAACTTACTATCGCCGCCTTATTATTGCCTGAAGCATCCTCATAAGTATCTGATATAAGCATCTCGCACTTGGCAGGATCCATTTTTTCAACCGCTACTATGCCGGCGTAGACTAAGCCTCTGACACGCGACTCATCATTCTCAGAGAGCGCCCTTATCAACGTATACGCTAAAATAGCGATAACGGAAACACACAGAATGACCAACAATTGTTTTTTTGGGCTCATTTAACGGCTTATTTTTAATATCTGATAGGTCAAAACACCTGCGGGAACGTTTATCTCAACCACGTCGCCTTCCTTATGCCCCATGAGAGCCTTTCCTATAGGTGATTCCATGGAGATCTTATTCTGCGCGTAATCAGCTTCGGGCGGCGAGACCATCACGTACTCTATGACCTCTTGAGTATCTTTATCCTGCAGCTGGACAAGCGCGCCTACATAGACTTTATCGGTGGGTATATTCTCGTGCTCTATGATCCTGGCGCGCGAAAGCTTATCTTCCAATTCAGATATCTTTTTTTCAAGATACGCCTGCGCCTCTTTGGCAGCGTCGTATTCCGCGTTCTCAGAAAGGTCGCCCATAGCCCTGGCTTTTTCAAGTTGCCTGGCTACTTCCCTTCTTTTGACCTTTTTTAAATGGTCCAGCTCGTCTTTTAGCTTCTCATAACCTTTTTGGGTCAAAAAAACATCGCCTAAGCCCATTTAACGCGCCCCCTGGACAATATGTTTCAACCGCTGGGGTGAAATGATTATCTCAACCCTGCGATTAAGGCTCCTGCCTTCTTTATTATCGTTGGATGTCAGCGGCCTATACCTGCCGAACCCCGAGGCGGATATCCTTAACGGGTCCATGCTTTTTTTCAACGTAAAATAATCCACAACGCTTAAAGCGCGCGCGAATGAAAAATCCCTGTCTGATTTCCATTCAAATACCGCTAGCGACTGATTGTCGGTATGCCCTTCAATAAAAAGGTAATTATCGGGAAACTCTACCTTGCAGATCTGAAATACCTTGTCCAAAAACTCCTTGCCCTCATCGCTTAAAGCGTCGCTGCCTGAAATAAACAACTTTCCGGCAAATGCCGTGATCACAAGACCGCGATCAGTAATAGTGATACGGGCTTCTTTTTTAGCGATATCTTTGGCAAATTCCTTCTCAAATATATCCAGGGCCTCAATAAACCTCCTGGTATCAATATCCTGGGATTTCTTGTAAAGCACGAGCTCTCTTTTTAGGGTCAGATTCTGCCTTTTGGCCGCCTCAAATTTAGCCGTAATAGCGCTCAATTGTTTAGTCAGGTCAGATGCCACTACCCTCTCTTTGCCGGATGAGGCGCAACCTGCAAGGCAAAATAATGATATAAACACTATGGCTTTAAGTTTCATCAACGCCTTCCTGAGGTGTCTTGCGCTATCAGGCTCATAGCCGCGTCTTCACAAAACGACTTGAATTCTGTAAGCGTGCGCGCGCCGAACATCTTTTTAGTTATAGCTTCCACGGCTTCAAGTTTTAAGCAGAGGAAACGATACCCCGGGTCAAGCGAGCCGTCGCTTGAAAACTTTGATTTTAGCGCCTCGCTCTCTTTGCTAATGATATATTCCTTCCACTCTTTCAACTGCGCGGATATGCCTTTTTTCGCGTTTAAGGCCTTTTCAATCTTTCTATCAATATCTAATTGAGTGAACTTCCTGTCGACCTTATCAAGCTCTCCCTTAGTGGTCTTGTAGAGCCAGAAAAGATACCTTTTATAAAGCGACCTTTGATCATGCGCGTTCATACAAACCTTGTGTAGAAGACACAACACCGGCGCAATTCCGATTAGCGCCGGGTGTATTTCAGAAACAAGCTATCCGGCGAAAGCGCTGCAACCTGGACTCAATATCTTTAAGAGTCACCCTGGAACTGCGCTCTACGCCAAATCCCTCTACGTTAAAAGACGCCATTACAATACCATACGTCACAGCTTTCTTTAAAGCATTGCCGTTTATCTTCTTAACTTTCGTCAAATAACCCATAAAACCGCCGGCAAAAGTATCTCCTGCGCCTGTCGGGTCCACGACTTTTTCTACCGGGTATGCCGGCAGAGAAAAAATAAAATCATCGCTGTATACCAATACGCCGTGCTCACCCTTCTTAATAATGATAATTGGCGGCCCCATGCGGCGCAAGCACTTTGCAGCTTTTAAAAGATTTGTCTCTTTGGAAAGGCTGCGCGCCTCAGCATCATTGGCGACATAGATGTCTACTTTTTTCATAAGTTTTAAAAGAGAACTCTTCTTATGGTCTATCCAGTAATTCATACTGTCTAACCCCACCAACCGCGGGTCGCGCATTTTAGAAAGAAGCGAAAGCTGCAGGTCAGGGTCTACATTGGCTAAAAATATGTTCTTTATCGCCCTCTGGTGTTCCGCGACCTTAGGATTAAAAATAGATAGAACGCCTAATTCAGTGCCTAATGTAAGGGCTGAATTCAAGTCTCCTGTATATTCACCTTTCCACCTAAACGTCCTTCCCTGCTCTATTACAAACGACGTCAAAATGACATTCTTACTGTTCAAAAATTTAATGTATTTCTTGGGAAAATCACGCCCCACTATAGCCACGAGGTCTATCTTTGTAAAAAAAGAAGCGCTCATTGAAAAGTGTACTGCAGAACCGCCCAGCATTTCACGGCGCGCTCCAAACGGCGTCTTGACCGTATCCAATGCCGCTGTACCTAAGACAAGCAAGCTCACTTTTTGCCTCGCTTTCTTATTTTTTGTTCCTTCTTGCCGTAATGGCAAAGCCTGTGATAATAAGGCGCTTTTTTACCGTCCTCAAGAGGGAACTCTTCGCAATAACGCGGCCTTATCTCATAAATGACGCAACGGTTATGATCATTTTGAAAAATGCAACGCCTGTTACGAAGAATGGTGCTAAATTTATAGCCTGAAGGAGACTTCTTATCCCTTCCAAGATATTTGAACCAGGGCCGCGGAATATCCAAAGATTCTTCCAGTATACGCCCTACCTCCCAAAGGTCGGCTTCAACACCTTCCCTGCAGCACGCGCCGTGGCCGCAAACTTTACAAATGACTTCCTTAGCCAATCTTTACCTCCGCGTAATCCCTGTCGCCTACATTCATCATCCTTATTTTAGTTGTCTTTATCAATATCAGTATAAAATTCGGGTCGTCACTGCCTGAAAAAAACTGACGCAGCATCATCTGCTTATTCCACAATTCCTCTTTTAGCGCCATATCCTGGCTTATGACAGCTTTGCCCTCTATGCGGCAGTGGCTTAATTTACGGTCCACAAAACATATCTCTACTTTTGGATTTTTTGTGATCTGGCCGACCTTTTTAGTATTAGGAAAAGTGGCCGCTAAAAGTGTGCCATCATCTTGAAGGATAGGCATCATCGCGCGCACGCGCGGCTGATCTGCGTCACACGTAGCCAAATACCCCATACCCGCGTCCAACACCATCTGCTTTACAATATCTAATGACATAACAAACCTCCTTAATGTTGCCTATTGCAGGTATTTCTACCTTCCAACGTTAATCCCGAAACCTGCGTAGTAAATTTTATGCGTGTAGCGTAAAATTTACACGCGCTTAGGTAAGGAATCAATCATTCTTTCTGTTAACTTGTATTATTTCCGCAGCTATCGCCACTGCTATCTCCTCCGGAGTCTGAGCGCCAATATCAAGGCCAACCGGTGTATGGACCAAAGAGAGCTTATCTTTTTTAAAACCTTTTTTCTTAAGTTCGTTAAAAATAAGTTTTATCTTAGTATCAGAGCCTATCATCCCTATATAACCGGCTTTTGTCTTTAAAGCCGCCTCCAGGCTCTCTAGATCAAATATATGGCCGTGCGTGACGATAACAATAAATGTATTATTATCTATTGGTGTTTTTTTAAAGGCCTCTTCGTAAGGCGCGCAGATTATTTTGTCAGCGTGCGGAAACCGGCTGGCGTTCGCGAATTCACGGCGATTATCTGCTATCACTACCTCAAACCCTAAAAGCTTTGTAATAAATGAAAGAGCCAGGCCTATGTGACCAGCTCCAGCTATCACTATTTTTTTATTAGGCTCCAGGACCTCAAGAAAAATAGAGACCTCGCCGCCGCAGACTTGCAGGCCGGACTTACCGCCAAGCGTGTAAACCTTTAAAACAGACTTTTTTCTTTTTAGAGCATCAAGCGCGTCGGCTATAACGGTCTTTTCAAGCGATCCACCGCCTATAGTCCCTTCAATGGAGGCGTCTTTATAAACGATCATCTTTGTACCTATCTTGCGCGGAGACGACCCTTGTGAAGATACGACCGTTGCCAGCACACAACAATGGTTTTGCGAGAGGACGCTAAGAATCTTATTGAATAGCTTTACCATTATGCTCTATACTGTTTGTATGATCTCCTGCATCCTACTGGCCGCTGGAGCAAGTACCAGATTCGGCTCACCAAAGGCCCTTGTGCGTATCGGCGCTAATTCTATCATCGAGCGCACTCTGGCAATGCTACTTAGCACAAAGATCTCTGAGATCATTGTAGTGCTCGGGGCGGATGCCGAAAAAATATCTCCCAAAATATTAAAAAATTCAGGCATCAGGATCGTGGTCAATGAAAACTATTCACAGGGCCAGACGTCTTCATTTAAAGCCGGGCTTACGAACCTGGACTCAGATACCGAAGGCATTCTTCTTATGCCTGTCGATATGCCATTTATCAAGAAAGAGACAATAGACCTCTTGATAGAAGTTTTTTTAAAGAACCAGTCTTTGATCGTAGTGCCCACGTACGCGGGCAAGAACGGCCACCCGCCTATATTTTCAAAGATGTTGTTCCGGGACTTTAAAGCCCTGAAAAATGATGAGCCCTTATCACTGCTTATACGTAAACACGAAAAAGAAACTTTAAAACTTCCTGTGAAAGACGCCGGATGTGTCCAGTCTTTTAACACGCCTCAAGAATTCAAGCAGCTTCTTTCTCTTTTAACGCCTTCAAAATCTTCTGGGGCGTAATAGGCAATTCCTTTATCTGGACCCCTACCGCGTCATGGATAGCATTGGCAATAGCCGCCGCAGTCGGCAACAATGACGCCTCTCCCATTCCCTTTGCCCCAAAAGGCCCCTGAGGGTCGTTAGTCTCAATAAATATAGACTCTATAGGCGTTATATCAGTCGCGCGCGGTATCTTGTATTTTGAAAAACTGGGATTCGTAACACGGCCCTCATTAAATCTCAGGTCCTCATGAAGCGTATAGCCTATGCCCATGATGATAGATCCCTCTATCTGGCCATGTACACTCGCCGGATTAATAGGATACCCCACATCATGGACATCATACATCTTTAAGACCTTCACTTGCCCTGTTCTTTTGTTCACTTCCACTTCAGCGACCTGGGCCTCAAAACCATAACTACCGGAGACGTTTCCCTCGCCGGTCCTGAAATCTATAGGTGTTGTCTTGGGGTTATAACTGCCTCGGCCAATTATCAAATGGCCGTAATTAAAGGAATAACAGAGCTGTATAGCCCGGTCAAAAGACATAACAACCGCGCCGTCTTGTTTTTTTACTACCTGCTCATCGCGGATATCCAAACCGTCTTTCTCTAATTTTAGCTCGGTTGCCACGACTTCCAATATTTGCCTCTTGGCATCTGTTGCGGCATTCTTTGTAGCATTACCTGAGATGAAAGTCACACGTGAAGCAAAACTACCTGTATCAAAAGGCGTTATCTCAGTGTCCGCGGCTTTTATCCTTATGCGTTCATAAGCAACTCCAAGTTCCTGAGCTGCTATCTGGGACATGGCTGTATCAGAACCCTGGCCCGTATCAGCCGCGCCGGTAAAAAGATAAACAGACCCATCCTCTTCAACTTTTATGATAGAACCTGCGGATTCATGCGCCTTATACATCTTTGAGCCCATGACGTCAGCAGCAACTCCCAAACCAATGCCCCTGGCCGTGTCTTTTGTTTTATCTTTAGCGCAGCCGTATTTATCCTTCCAGCCGCTAACTTCGGCAGCCTTTTTAATACAATCTTTAAGGCCATTTGAAGAAAGAATAAGCTTATTTATAGTCGTCATGTTCGGGTCTGTGGCATTCTTAAGACGGAATTCCACAGGGTCTAAGCCCACGCCGCGCGCAAGCATGTCCATGTGTGATTCAAAAGCAAACCCTGACTGCACGCCGCCAAACCCGCGAATAGCTCCGCAAATAGGATTATTAGTGTATACGCGAAAACCCATTATGCGGATGTTGGTTATTTTATATACCATAAAAATTCGCATTATTGCCGCCGCAACTACTGTAGGCCCATAACTGCAATAAGCGCCGCCGTCTGCTATGACCTCGCCGGTTATTGCCATAAGCGTACCGTCACGCTTAACACCTGATTTAAGCTTATAGATCATCGGATGCTTGCGCCGGGTATAAGAAAACTCTTCCTGGCGCGTGCAGCATATCTTTACAGGTAACCCGCCGCTTTTTTTAGACAGAAGGCAGGCCGCGAAATCCATAGGAAGCATCTCTAATTTGCCTCCAAAGCCGCCGCCTACGTCAAGTTTGATGACGCGTATATCAGCGTCAGACATCTTCAAGGTCTTGGCGAGCGCCTCGCGGACCTTAAAAGGCGCCTGGGTAGATGTCCATAATGTAATACGGTTAGTTGACACTTCATATTGGCCAAGAGAAACGTGAGGTTCCAGCGCGCAATGGGCAGCGCTCTGAAGGACGAATGTGTCTTCTCTTATATAATCTGATTCTTTAAGAGCTTTATCCGCGTCGCCAAACTGGACCGGCATCATTACGCCGATATTATTCATCGCGTTATGTATCTGTGGCGCGCCGTGTTTCATAGCTAGCACCGCGTCAAACACAGCAGGCAGCACTTCATATTTAACGCTGATAAGCGAAAGCGCTTTTTGGGCTGTCTCTTCGTCTACCGCGGCCACAGCGGCGACCTCATCGCCGATATAACGCACTTTCTCTGACTCAAGGGCCATCTGGTCAACGGTATTAGGAAAGAAAAATTCATTGGACCCGAACTTTATCTTAAACGTATCTTCGGCGGTGATAACGGCGCGAACACCATCTAATTTTTGGGCTTTAGATGTATCAATACTTAATATCTTCGCGTGCGGATGAGGGCTGCGCAGCATCTTTCCTACAAGCATGCCTGGCAGATTAAGGTCAAAGGCATAAACAGCCTCGCCTGTAGCCTTTTTACGGGCATCAATACGGGGCACGCTCTTTCCAACAGGGCTTGTAGTCCTATTTTCCATCTTTTAACCTTTGAGACGCCTCACGCACAGCGTCTATTATCTTGATATATCCTGTGCAGCGGCATAGATTGCCGTCAAGCGAGCTTGCTATCTCTGCATCCGTTGGGCTAGGATTCTCGTCCAAAAGTGCTTTAGCAGCTAAAATCATGCCGGGAGTGCAAAAACCGCACTGAATAGCGCCCTTGTTAATAAATGATTCCTGCAAAGGATGAAGGCCACCTTTTTGCGCTATCCCCTCTATGGTCGTGACCTCACAGCCGTCTACATCCGCAGCAAGGATAAGGCATGAAAGGACATTTTTTCCGTCTAAAAGCACGGTGCAGACACCGCAATCTCCTTCAAGACAACTATATTTAGTACCCAATAATCCGAGCCGGTCACGCAGCAGCTCTATTAAAAGCTCGGAATCCCGGACCGCGAGTTCATGCGTTTTATTATTTATCTTTAACTTTATATTTTTCATAGGATCCTTAAAAGCGACTCAAGGTCTGTGGCAAGGCAGTGTATGCGATATTCGTCAAGCTTCAGGTTTTGCGCGTCAATGTTTAAAGCCCGCAGCACGTTCTTTAATGAAACCTCTTTAGGCCGCAAGCCCTCAATAGCGGCTGCCACTTCTTTAAGTTTTATGGGGAATGAAATAGTGGTGTTTACAACCAAAACAACGCCTGAAAACCTGCCCTTGTTCAAAGAAGCGAAAAAAGCGAGCGCCAGAGACGGCACGTCAACAGGCATAGTCTTTGTATGCCTGAAATAAAAACTCAAACTATCGCTTTTAGGAAGTATTACTTTGGTCAGAATATATTTTTCAGGCGGCTTGGACCCAAGAAATTCCTGGACGCTGACCACTTTTTCCTTGCCGGGCCCTGCGATAGATATCTTGGCACCCAGTGAAATAAGGACAGCCGGAAGATCTACCCAGAAAAAGCGCGATGCCACATTACCTCCTATGGTCGCCATGTTCCGGATAGGCGTAGTTGCCAACTTGGAGCATGCTTCAACAAACGAAGGAAAGTTTTTTCTTATGACGGCTGACGCGCAGATCTCTGATATTGTTGTCATGGCACCTATGGCCACAGTGCCTTTTGAATCCTTTATTCCGCGCAGAGCTGAAACATTTTTCAGCCCAACGACATCTGTGGGATATTTTGCCGCCTTTTTAAGATAATTTAAAGAGAACGTACCACCTCCCAAAATAAGGGAATTGCGGGACTTCTTCAATAAACCCAGGGCCTCTTTTAATGTTGCAGGTGTATAATACTTAAAATCCTTCAATAATCCCATTTAAAATGGCTCGCTTAATTTGACCCCCGTGAAACCCACGGGGATTTCGCTAGAATTGTATATTTTGGTGCTCAAGATTATACCAAATGTTCACACAAACCGCAAGAAAGCGCCCAAAAGGCCGGCAAGCACGATAATAATGGCGGGTTCTATCTTGGTGAACATGAACAGGCTAAATGCTATTGCAACTACCAAAAGCGCAGGCCAGCTTTTTAATTGCGCAAGGGATATGGTCTGAAAGGCTACAGCTATGATCATGGCGAATATCACAAGCTGGATCACTTTAAAAGCGCCCTTAACGTGAGGCGTAGAATTAAACCGGGCATACAAAACAGCCGCCATCATAACAAGGCAGGCTGGCGCTAAAAGATTTGCAAAATTAGCTATCACTGCGCCCAGATACCCACCAGTTTTATAACCAACGTAGGTAGCGTATTTGACGGAGATAGCCCCTGGAAAAATTTTGACAAAACCTGATATGTCTAGAAATTCTGGCCTGGTAAGCCAATGATATTTTTCGACCACTTCCTTCTCGGTGAGAGGTAAAAACGAATAAGCGCCGCCTATAGCGAATAATCCGATCTTAAAAAACGATAAGAATAGCTGCCAATAGATCACTTCAATGCCTTTCTCCCTTTATCATCGCGAAAGCATGAGGAATAACGTCGGCTACGGCGAGAAAAGACTCTACTGCCCCATTGGGGCTGCCGGGCAGATTGATTATAAGCGTATTTTTTCTCACACCCGCCACAGAACGCGATAGTACGGCAAATTTTGTATGCCTTAGGCCGTCTATCATCATAAGTTGAGAAATGCCGTGCAGCTCTTTTTCTATCACTTCTTTTGTCGCCTCAGGGGTCACGTCACGTGGCGATATCCCCGTTCCCCCTGTGGTCAATATAAGCTTTATCCTAAGTTTGTCGGCGATAAACTTTAATCGCGCGGCGATCTTTTTCTTATCATCTTTTACGATCTCTTCCATTAATACGTGCGCGCCCCTGGCTTTAAGCTGGCGCACCAAGCATGGGCCTGAGATATCTTCATTTATGCCCTTCGCGCAAGAATCGCTTATTGTCAAGACAGCGGCCGTTATAGCTTTAAAGGACGACGACTTCATATTGATCCCCGATCATTCCGGAAAAGCCTACTCTGCTTTCATGTTTTCTACCATGCTATTGACTTGACGCTGAAGGTAACGCTTGTTGCGTTCGGGCAGAAGGTTCTGAAGTTTTTCTTTGAACTCATTTTTAAGCCACAAAACGCGCGGGCTGTTAAGGTAAGAAGATATCTTAAAGGCAAAGATAACGGATGGTTCGTCGTGCTTTATGTAAACGAGTATCTTTCTGAATTGCTTTGACTCATCCAGGCGTTTAGTGGCCAGGCTTGTAGATAAATAACCATCTACCTTATCATACCCCGAGATCTTTCCGTCTAAGACACCTATTACATCGGGTGATTGCAACTTAACCTGCGAAACATATTCACCGCGGCCTCCGCTAAAGAACATTGAAAGATCATTGAATGCTATCTTCTTAAGCGAAGGCACTCCCAGGAAATCAGAGACCGCGTTCAAAATAGGGTTCTGTTCCACTACACCATGTTCTACGAATGCCTGGCCTTTGAACATATCGGACTTACTTGTATCAAATCTCAAGTCTCCCGCAAGTTTTCCGGAAAGAACTCGCTGCACATCCGGTGACCTGCGGAAAAATTCGTCAAGGTCGACATCCTTCAGGTGCGCCTCCCCGTTTGCGGCTATGCGTCCGTCTACCGGCGTAAAATTAACTTGCCCTTCCAGCGTCCCCGCGTAGCAAGTGCCCTTAAGGTTATCCAATACAAAGCCGTCCTTTTGCCTGCGAATAGTTGAAAAGATATGCTCAAAGACTAAGCCGTTATTTGAGACTTTAGTCTTATCTTTAGCCACAGAACTTTGCACGTTAAGATTGATTATAAGGTCCCTGGCATTAAAAAATAGGTCCTCATCATACCCTAACCGAAATTTTTTAATATCCATATCCAGGACATTGACCGCATCCTTAGAGGAATATCTTAACTTAGACTTAATGTCTCCAGATAGCCCGCTATCTATCCAATCCGCGGAAAAGGCCAAAACAAATGCCGGAGTGCCTGTACCTTTAGGTACAGGCTTAGAAGAAACCGAAGATAACTCAAGCTTTACCCGGGGATTGTCTTCTTGATAAATAGCGAAATC